>SKDY01000091.1_pt1 | contig 76298 bp, 73 predicted proteins | sample 4826591 | NCBI WGS metagenome assembly SKDY01 (sample SAMN11008823, study PRJNA524170) | human gut metagenome | biome: Human fecal sample; material: Feces; isolation source: fecal sample from pouch patient p10, p22 | host: Homo sapiens | place: Israel: Tel-Aviv | collected 2016-06-15 | reverse complement strand
CAATGGCACCGAACACATGGCTAATGGGGTTTGAAATATTTGCGTTGATTTTGATCGTACCAACGGTGGTCTACTTTGCAGGCCACCGCATCTTGCGACCATTCCCAATGTTGTTTAATGCACTACACTGGATTTTTGGCGCATATATGATGTACGTTTTTGTAGCGGGGATTTCAACTTTGATGTTCGGATAATATAAGTACAAGTTAGAGTTCGCATTTTGTGGGCTCTTTTTTGTTTACATATTGTTATATGTTAAACTTAACCTAATAAGAAACCGGAGGACACGAATATGCCTGACATGGATCCACACGTACAAGCGGCCGTCTACGGGACGCCAAAGATTAACCCTGATGAACAAAATCACTATTTGGGCACGTTTCGCGAGCGTATCTATGTTGCGCAGACACGGGCAACCTTTGGTGATACGAAATACATGCCAACTTGGGAGACGCAACTGAAAGAGCATAAGGATGCGACTTTGCTATTAAACGGGCATCTTGATATGGAATTGTTGACGCCGTATATCAAACTGGCATCTAAGTACAATGTTGGCTTTACGTTGAAGTCAGATGATGTTTATGATCGTTCAGATGTTGTTGCGGTTTTAACGGCGAAGGAAGCTGTTAACATCACACAAATTGATGTGGTGGCGCTGACGTTGGAAGATGATGAGGAAAAAACGGGAATGCCAGATGCTCCACAGAAGCCTTGGTACAAAAAGTTGTTTGGATAATAAGAAAGAAGGTGAAGCAGCATGCAACAACCACTTGCGTTTCGCATGCGGCCCCGAACGATTGATGAGATTGTTGGTCAGCGACATCTAGTTGGTGAGGGCAAAATTATTAATCGCATGGTGACGGCTAAGATGCTATCATCAATGATTTTATATGGACCACCAGGCACGGGAAAGACAAGTATTGCTAGTGCGATTGCGGGGTCAACTAAGTATGCGTTTCGCATTTTGAATGCCGCAACGGATAGTAAAAAGGACCTCCAAATTGTGGCCGAAGAAGCCAAGATGTCTGGCACGGTCGTTTTGTTGTTAGACGAGATTCACCGTTTAGATAAGACAAAGCAAGATTTTTTGTTGCCACATCTTGAGAGTGGGCGTATTGTGTTGATTGGTGCGACGACTGAAAATCCATATCTATCAATTTTGCCGGCCATCCGTTCACGTACGCAAATCTTTGAAGTGAAGCCGTTATCTGAAGATGATATGAAGACAGCTATTCAAAGAGCGTTAACGGATAAAGAACGTGGCTTGGGGAACTTTGATGCGGTGTTGGATGATGAGGCCGAACGCCAATTGGTTTATGCAACGAATGGTGATTTGCGTTCAGCATTGAACGGCTTGGAGTTGGCGGTTAAGTCGACGGCGCCAAGTGAAGATGGCAAGGTGCACATCACGTTGCCGATTGTTGAAGAGACAGTGCAACGTAAAGCGTTGACGGCAGACAAGGATGGGGATGGCCACTATGACGTCATCTCAGCTTTGCAGAAGTCGATTCGTGGTAGTGATACCGATGCGGCGTTGCACTATTTGGCCCGCTTGATCGAAGCTGGTGACTTGCCAATTATTGCACGTCGTTTGCGTGTAATTGCCTACGAAGATATTGGTTTGGCAAATCCGGCGGTTGCGGCGCGTGCCGTGACGGCGATTGAAGCAGCTGAGAAACTCGGCTTCCCAGAAGCGCGGATTCCGTTGGCAAATGCGACGATTGAATTGGCGTTGTCACCCAAGTCGAATTCAGCGTACACTGCAATTGATGCCGCCTTGGCTGATGTGCGTAAGGGTGGGACTGGCGACGTGCCAGATCATTTGCGTGATGCGCATTACAAGGGTGCTGAAAAACTTGGGCACGGTGTGGAATACGTTTATCCACACGGTCATCCCGGCGATTGGGTACCGCAACAATATTTGCCAGATAAACTTAACGGGGCGAACTACTTCGTGCCAGCGGGAAATTCTAAGGTAGAGCAAGCCTACAAGGAACAGTACCAAAAGCTACGTGACGCCCAGAAAAATGGTTTACGTTAACTACTGCTTTTTTGCACTTGGAAGCGTATAATAACGGTATGCGAATTCCTTGGACGTACGCATGATTCCTACTATATGTAGTTGCTTTACAACCATATTGACCGGGGATGTCGGGAAGCCGGCGAGGCAAGCTATTTCACTTAGTAGCCGCTAAAGCTGACTTATTCACCCACTTACCTATAATCTGGAGTCAACTCATTGTGAATCGTTAACGGCGCCAATCAAGTGTTCGTGCGCTACCACGGTTAGCCCTGGTAGCGCTTTTCTTTTGCAATTATTATTTTTTGAGATAGAGGATGAATGAAATGGGCATCATTATTATGTATCTTGTCTTTGCGTTGTTGATTGGCGCAATGGGCATTTATCTACTAACGCACCGTCAAGGATTCTTTAACTTGTCGGCATCACAAGCACGTATGCCAGCCACATTTTTCGGTTGGTTCTTCACGATTGACGCATTGGCATTGATCATTAGTGTTGTGTTGCATGGTTCAGAACCATTGCCAGCTGGAATCTTCGTGATTTTGGCCACTATTCTAACGACGGTATTGGCTGTTGTGGTGACGTCACGATTGTTTAAATAGTCATATTTACGTTGTAGCATCTGTGAAATCTTCATAGGTGCTATTTTTTTTAGACATGGTTTATTTATCAAAATTATTACAAATGGCGTATAATGAACATATAGGCAAATAGCCACTTAGAGGAGGAACTATCATGGCTGATACTAATGTAAACTACAAGAACATTTTGATTCCAGTTGATGGATCAAAGGAAGCTGAAGCTGCTTTGGGGAAGGCAATTCAAGTTGCATTGCGTAATGGGGAAGACGCTAACTTGCACATTTTGCACGTTATCGACACACGCGCATTCCAAAACGTAACGGACTTCAAGACGACGATGGTCGAGCAAGTTGCTGAAACTGCTAAGAAGACGTTGGAAACTTACTTGCAACAAGCTAAGGATGCTGGCGTTAAGAACGTGGACTACACGATTGAGTATGGTTCACCAAAGGACATCATTGCTCACCAAGCACCTGAGAAGTTGAATGTTGATTTGATTATGATTGGTGCTACTGGTTTGAACGCCATTGAGCGCTTGTTGATTGGATCAGTTACTGAATACGTAACGCGTACAGCAAACGTTGATACGTTGATTGTTCGTGCTAAGTAATTAATATGACTAGACCGCTAGGGAAACCTAGTGGTCTTTTTATTTTGTCGTCTTATTTTTGGTATACAAACTTGTTGCTAATACGATACAGAAAAATACGTAAAAACCCGAGATTCACACTTTCTTCACATTTTGGTCACAAACCAACGCTTACTTTATCTTATTATCTTTAATAAGGGAATTTCCTTAAATATAAAGAGAAACGAATTTGAAGAATTCGTGAAGGGGTAGAGACATGAAGTTTGCAACGATTGCAGCATCTGTTTTGGTGGCAAGTTCTGTTTTGGCAACGGCTGGTGTGGTGTCAGCTGATGTAAAGACTGCAGAGGGTACTGCAGAAGTTTCAGTAACTGGTGAAGGCGGAGTTCTTCAAATTGATAAGGCGCCCGGTGTGCAACAAAAGGGTGACGTTACTGGGGCGAACTTAAAGTTCCAAGATGTAACGTTGAACGAGTTTTTGACTAAGGATAGCGTAGAAACTACGGCACCAATGTCAGAGGGTGCATTCGGAGTTACGAATACTACTGGAACTCCGAATTGGACGTTGACGGCTAAGGTTGGTACGTTCACAGGCACAAATAATGAAGGAACGTTTGAAGGATTAGGGATGTCTATGAATCCAACTGGTGTAGAAGGCAATGATCTTCCATTGAATGGAACGGCCGCTTTGTATACTTCAGCTGATAAGGATGGTTGGAATACATCACACACTGTGTGGCAAAACGCTGGTACAGCTACTGCTAAGATGAGCGTTCCGTCTACTGTGAAGTTGGGCAAGTACACAGCTGACATCACGTACACGTTGACGACTGGTACATCAACAAATACACCATCGGGTAATTAATACGGCTTTTAACTAAGTTTGATATGTAAAGCAAATGGTCTGGTTTCTGCCAGGCTTTTTGTGTTTAATTTTGAGAGATTTTGAGAGAGAGAAAATATAAACATGGCCAAGTGGGTTAAATTGGCAATCGCGGCTGCGGTTGCTGTGCCAATGTTGATGACGACTGCTTATGCGGCCGATGACTATAGTGTGGTTGCGGTTCAGCCAGATAATCAACGTACAGAATCTGATAATGTGGGTTATGTTGATGTGAAGGCCGACCCAGGATCACAACAGACGTTGCAATTCCAATTGTCTAACACGACGAATAAGACAATCAAGATTAAGATGAACGCTGGTACAGCAACGACGAGTGATAACGGGGCAATTAATTACGCCACACAAGACGTGAAACCAACGTTAACGGATGGTTTGGTTAACAAGATGGGAGATTATCTAAAGGCTGACCAATCAGAAATCACGTTGAAGCCAGGTCAAAATACGGTGGCGACTGCAACGTTGAAGGCGCCTGCGCAACAATTCGAAGGGCGCATGGCTGGCGGGGTTAGTTTTGTTGAAGAGAATCAAAATCGCTCGACCCAGTCAACGAATTCAATGAAGATTAACGCAACTTACGAATACGACGTGGCGGTTCTTTTGTCTAACAACCAGCGTATTGCAGAAGGTATGTTGCAAATGGGCAGTGTGAAGGTGGCACAAGTTAACCGTCACACGGTGTTTGCTGTTAACGTTAAGAATCCAACATCAAGTTTCATCAACGCGTTGGGGATGAAGACAACCGTTACGGGACCTGATGGGGTGAAGTTTACTCGTATGCAAGCGAATATGCAGATGGCACCAAACACCCAATTCAACTGGGGCGTTTACACCAACGGTAAGGCTCTGAAAACTGGGGATTATCGTGTTGTAACGGATACGTACTGGTCAAAGGATGGTGAACGTCGCTTTAAGTTTAGTGGGGATAAGTACACCTACCACATTCAAACTGAAAAGACGGTTCACGTGACGGCTCAGCAAGCAGCTGATTTAAACAAGCGTGATTACGACTTGCAAATCAGTTCAAAGATGCCATTGGCCTACAAGGTCTTCATTGGTATTTTGTTGGTCATTGCAGCAGCCATCTTGTGGTTCGTCTTCTTTAAGAAGCGTAACGTGACGGTACAAGTTATCGATTTGATGACGAACCGCATTGTGATGAAGCAACGTGCGCATGCGTCACGTGTGGGCAAAGTGACGTTGACGTTGCCAGAGTCAGTGCGCTTGTTGAATGACAAGCATGCAACATTGACGGATGATCGTACGTTGGTTGTGAAGGCAACACAAACGTATATTGAAGTTGAAGTGGCAACTTTAGAGGGATAGGTTGATGAAGCAAGGATTGCTATTAATGATGGCTGGTCTTAGCGTGTTAGCTGTGCCGATAGCTGGGCATGCTGATACGGTGGCTGGGCAAGCCAAGGTGAACATCATCGCTGGTAATCGCACGATGGACAAAGGTGTGGCATCAATTGATTTTGGTAACACGCTACTGGATCGTTTAACTGTGCCAATAACGCGTGGTACAAAGTTACCGGCTGGTTCGTTTCAAGTAACTGATCTTTCAGGGTCTTCGGCAGGGTGGTCATTAACAATGGCAGCCGAAGAGTTCACAAACGGGTCTAACTCGTTTGACGGCATGTTAACAATTAACAACATTACAATTCGCGCTGATGCAACACAGCATAATTCCGCGATGATTTTTCATAGCCAGGTTCCTGGTTATTGGGAGTCACCAGCGGTGGATGCTAGTGTGACAATTCCAGGCGATGCGGTTGGCAAATATACAGCGAATGTGTTGTACACGTTAAATAATGGGGTTGCGCAATAGGCAGCGCAATCCTCCCCGCCTCGGCGGGATACATATAAGGGAAGTAGGGAAAATCAACATGCGACGTGAAATGGGGATAACAGTTTTAGTGATTGCGCTATTAGTGCCTGGTTCTGTCCATGCAGCATCTGTCGGCCATGATGATTATAGTGTGACGTACGTTGAGTCCGATTCACAGCGACCAAGTGCGCGCGGCGTTGGTTACGCTGACGTGATTGCAGCACCAGGATCAGCACAAACGTTGCGTTATCAAATTCAAAATATTTCAGCCAAGACCATCAAAGTTGATATGACCAAGGGAACGGCCGGCAGTAGTGAAAACGGTAGTGTTGTCTACACGACTGAAAATTGGCCAAATAAGGACTTCGTTAATCTGCCAACGCGCATGGAGAACCATTTGACGGTCGATGAACCGGTGATTACGTTGGCACCAGGTCAAATCAAGACGGTGACTGCACAACTCTCTATGCCAGATACGGCATTTGAGGGCACGATTGCCGGCGGGGTTGGCTTTAAAGAGGAAAACCAATATCACACCGCTTCAACGCAATATCGTTTGAACGCGCAAGTGAAATATGACATCGCGGTGCTGGCACAGAACACTGAACCAAAGATTTATAACATGCAACCTTCCGTTGTTTCAGAAGGAGCGAAGGTTATTGATGGACAAGCTGGGTTTGTGTTCCACTTCCAGAATCCTTATCCGGCGTTTATTAACCGCGTGAAGATGGACGTGGAAATCACGTCGCCAAGTGGTAAGAAGTATCACCGTGTGCAAACAATGATGCAACTAGCACCAAACACCCGCTTGAATTGGACTGTATGGCTAGGTGGTGACAAGGTTGAAGCGGGTACGTATCGCGTATCAGTGAACGGATCGGCAGCCGAACCAGCTACGTTGGTTCCTGGAGCGATTACTAAGCAAACAGATACGGATAAGAGTAGCGCCGTGAAGTCAGTAAGTTCGAGTGAAGATAAGAGTTCGGTGGCGCCTGAAAATGAGTTAACTGTTCCTGATGATCAGACCGCATCAGCGCAAAGTTCAGTTAGTGTTGCCACATCTGAAGCTCAGTCAGCTGGTTCATCTATTTTGGTGCCAAGTAGTCGTAAATTGAAGGCGACAACCAATGTGCCAATTTCAACGGCGCAAGCAAAACGTTTGAATAGTACGTTGGTCAATGCAGGTCATCATTTGAATCCGATTATCACAAAGATGTTGCTGGGGTTAGGCACATTGGCGGGTTTCTTGTGGTTCTTGTGGTACAAGCGCCGTCATCACATGGTGTACTTTTACACGGAAGATGCAGTATTGGTGGCCAAGGAACAATGCACATCACATATCTTTAAGAAACAAATACGACTCGATGTCCCTGAAGGCTTCTTAGCTGTGAAGCAGGACGGGGATGGTGAATCGGTCTATGACGTGACGGGACAACCGGTTCTTGTGCCAAAGGTCGCGGTGGATTATCGTCAAGAGAGTCAAACGTTCACGGTGATTGCAAAAAGCGGAAAGGGGGCAGATGCTGATGAAGAAGTGGCAAACTAAGGTAATGTTGGTAAGCACAGCTTTGGTGTTGGTGGCAACTGGCACCGTTGCGCTTGCAAACGATAGTACGTCAACGGGTTTGGAAATAACGGGAACGCCTGTGACGTTGCAAGCTGCAGCTGGGGCAACTGATTTGAATTTTGAATCGGTTCGTCTGGCGGAACTGGCAAAAGGACCTGTCAACCGTACGGTGGAATTACCCAAAGGAACGTTCACGGTTACTAACTACACCGGAATGGAACAAAGTTGGACTTTAGTAGCAGGTATTACGAATTTCCAACAAACGTTAGGCGGGAAGCCGTTTGACGGTCATTTGAAATTTGGTGAAACCGAATTACATACGACAGAAGATGGGTCGTTAGTTGGGGCAGCTTCAATCGCCCAGAAAAAGATGGATTTCAATCAATATACTTGGGAATCAGATCCAATAACCGTAACACTAACGGTACCCCCAACTGTTTCGATTGGAACGTACAATGCTACGATTCATTATGAGTTGCAAAATGGCGTTGTTAGTAAGTAGGCAAATATCATGAAAAAATTAATGTTAGTCATCAGTTTCATGCTGATTAGCTGGCAGATACCGACAGTTGTTCACGCTGAACAGGAGAGTGGTATTTCGGTGAGCCTGGAACAGCCGGCTGCGCAACGTGACGACGCGAAGCTGGTCAGCTATGCCGATTTGATGACGAAACCTGGTGATCATACGACACTGACGTTTGATGTTAAGAATCAGGCTAGTCACGATATCACGGTTGATGTGTCGGCCGGGACGGCGACGACAAGTGCAAATGGTGCAGTTATATACAGTACACGTAATTGGCCAGACAGTCGCTTTGCGGGGATGCAAGCGCGTATGGAACAGTATTTAACGCCGTCAGACACCAAAATTATAGTTCCAGCTGGCGAAACGAAGCGAACGACCGTTTCGGTGACGACACCTGATAATGGTATTTCTGGTGTCATGGCAGGTGGTGTTTCATTTACAGCTGAAGGCCAGGATGATGTCAATTCACAAAATGCGACGATGAATTTCAACACAGAAGTGGGGTATACCATAGCTGTCTTGAATCGTACAAGTAACAATATTTTGGTGCCTAATTTATCAATCGGTACAGCAACAGCCAAAGTATTCGCCCATGAAGCTGCGATTAATATGAAGCTCATTAATAATACGCAGACTTTTTTGAATAGCTTGTATATGCGAGTGTCGATTGTTGGACCACGCGGGACGTATTTGCAACGTGAAGACGAAAATATGCAAATGGCGCCTAACTCACAATTTAATTACAAGGTGTGGGCTGGTAAACAAGATTTGCCAGCTGGTAACTACACAGTGACAGCGGTTGGGTATTATGGTCGCGAAGATGGCCTGCGTTATGATGCACCAAATGGTAAGCGGTATGCGTACCGTACGTTTAGCAAAACTAATGTGTACATTAGTGATAAGACAGCTCAGAAGTTGAACAATCAGAATGCTATGTTGCGCAAGAGTATTTTCTGGCAGCCGTTGTTCTGGATGACAATTGGGGTAGCTGTTGCGCTAATCCTGTTCTTTATTTGGATGTTAACGCGCCGTCGCCGCGTGCACTACAAGTTTATGTTGGCAGATGGGAAAATCATTGCGCGCGGTCATGTGCATTTGCGTCGTAAGGGGCATGCAACGATCAATATGCCAGTCGGGTATGTGTTAGTAGCTGACACGCAAGATTTTTCGTCTGGACAAATTGCCTTAAAAGGAACGAAATTGCAGAACGATTTTGTTGTACGAGAGGGATAAGCAGGCGTAATATTACACTTATTCTTAATAAGTATGATGAACTCTTTCTCTAAAATTCACATTTTTTTCAAAAATAAGAATAAATTGTGAACAAACCCTGTTTTTTATAGACACTTATTGAAAGTAAGACTATGATAATCAAGGTTCAGATGGAAATGTGAATTTTTATCGTTATATAAGAGAGAAAAGAGAAGATATCATGAAGATGAATAAGATTGTTTTGGCTTCATTGTTGTCAGTTTCATTGTTGGGTGCATCAACGTCAGTATTTGCTGACAAGACTGATCCTGTAGATACAAAGACGTCATTTGAGGTGACTGGTGGTTCACTTAGCTTTAAGCCAACGACTACGGAACTTAATTTTGGAAAGTTGAGCATGCTTGATTTTGCACAAGGGGAGCACACGCCGCACGCAACTACTGATTTTAACGCTACTGTGACTGACACAGTGGGTGACGGTAACGGTTGGAAGTTAGATGCTAAGTATTCTGGAATGACGGGTACTAAGGGTAACGTGCTCGGCGATACATTGCACATCAACGGTGCAGAACTGGCCGCAGGCGGTACTGCTACGACTGTATTTTCTGCTTCATCAGCTGATGTACAGAAAGCTATGCAAAAGTCTTCTGGGGTAATGAATGTTAACGCAGTTGGTGGAGATGACGGTGCAATTTATTTGGACATTAATCCAAATGCTGCAAAGGTTGACAGTTACAACGGTACTATTACATGGACTGCCTCAAGTGACACGAACGATGCGGCGGATGCAACTACTACTGCCGGTGTAACTGTAGCACCTGCTACTTCTGGTGCAACCGAGTAATTATAATTTAGATATTTAAACATTTTGTTTGAACTAGAAAAAGGTGACGGCACCACGTGTGGTCGTCACTTTTTTCTAATACATAGCATTTTTGGTATGGAAATTTTATAAAGGGATCTGAAGAATGAGTATTAAGCGATTAGCATTAGCAGGTTTGGTTGTGGGTACCAGCTTGCTAGTAGGGGCACCTGTTCATGCTGCAGGAAATGATTATACGGTGCAAGCGGTGATGCCGGCATCTCAAATTGATAAGACTAATGCATCTTACTTTGATATGCAGTTGCAACCAGGACAAACTGAGTCTTTGACGGTCAATTTAGCTAATACGTCTGACAAGACAATCACTGTGGACGTTAATAAAGGGACTGCTGGTACGCAATTGGGTGGTGTGGTTGATTATGTTGCTTCTACCGGATTTGATAAAACACTAGCCGCAAAAATTGGTGATGGTATTGAGGTAACCGATAAAGTCACCCTTGCCCCTAAGGAAACCAAGGCAGTTACGGCTAAGGTGACGATGCCAACTGTGCCGACAAACGGTATTTACGTAGGTGGCTTGAAGTTTACAGAAGAAGGTCAAGATAGTGATTCTGGTTCTGAAAATGGTATGCACATCTCGGGCCTATTTTCTTATGCTGTTGCTATTTTGGCGCGTAACACGACGTCAAACAACGATGCCGCAGATACATTGACACCGAATGGTGTGAGACTAGTAAGCAAGTCTGGTATTTCATCAATTGCAACTAACATAATCAATCCTAAGGCAGCCCTTTTGAATCGTTTAGAAATTGTTGGTCGAGTTGTGGATCCAAGTGGTCAAGTTTATATGAGTCAAACAAAGAAAATGATGCAAATGGCACCTAATTCAAATTTTGACTTTATGATGACCTCAAAGGGTGAAGAAATCAAGGCAGGAAAGTATCTAGCTAAGTACACGGCTTTCTGGAGTCAAGATGCAAATGGCCAATATGCAGATGCTAAGGGAACTCGTTTCGATTATACGAAGACCTGGGAACAAGAAGTAACGGTTACTGCGGACCAAGCTAAGAAGTTCAACGCAGCGGATACGGCAATCCAAGCTAAGAACAGTATCCCCGTCTGGGTATGGATTATCGGTGGCATCTTGTTGTTGCTAATCTTGATTATCATCTTCTTGATTTGGTTCATCTTGTTCAAGCGTCGAAAGGACAAGGATGAAGAAGAACGTAAGGAAAACATGGCTAAGTTGAAGTAATCAACAGTCATATACGGGGCTCCGGCCTCGATACATATATTTAAATGTGGAGTTAGGCCCACAATACTTATACTGATTTATTTGCTAGGGGAACATTGGTTATGTCACGAAACAATAATTTGAAACTAAAAATGGCGTCAATTACGTTGTTGAGTACATTGACGATGTCTACAGTCATGCAGGCATATCCGGTTGTACTGCAATGGAACTACGAACAGGGACTAGTTCACGCGGATAATGTGTCTGATGATCAAGTCTTGGCTGATTGGACAATTCAAGCGAACGGGCAAACGTTGCGCTTGGTAGATTCATCATTCATTGGGGCTTTGTTGAATAGTCCTGCTGGTGATGGTAAGACGTTGGCTCAAGTAACTGGTAAGACTGCGTCAACGTTGAAAATTAGTGATTTGTCAAAGTTGACGGCCGTGGACCTTTCTACGTCTGCATTTTCAACAATCGGGGCAACTGTTTCGGCGGATTATTCAAAGTATGGTTACAACGGATTTTGGGTTTCTACGCAAGGTGGTGCCGAAATCGAAACGCCGATGGCGAGTGCGCTGTTCTATGCCTTAAGCAAGGCGAATAACGCAACATCTCTTGACGTTGCGGGATTATTCCAAACACCGGGTCAAGTTGGCTATAACGGATTTGGAAAAGCTTTGGCTGCGATGATTGACAATGCGAAAACCTTTTCAACGAATGCGACTTTGAATGCAAATTCAGGTAATTTGACCACGATTTTTCCTAAGCTAACGAGTTTGGATATTTCTTACACCGGATTCAAGGATGCCAACGACGCGCAGAACTGGAGCTGGTTTAATTCACAGACAGACGTCAAGGTCTACGTTGGTAGTTCAGGCACATGGATTTCTGATTGGCTAAATGGTGGTGGAACAGGTGTTCGTCAAGCCGCCGAGAACAAGGCGAAGTCAGCTGCTATGAGTATGGCAGTTGAGGCGGTTACTAAAGCCGGTTTAAGTTTGGCTGATTGGCAGAAGAACGATGCAGGTAATCTGAATACTGCACTGTCTTCATATGCGGCAACAAACGCATCGCTCTCAGCGTTGATTTCATCGGTTGCCTTCGCTTCAAGTGTTTTGTCAGCATCTGTTTATACCGCTGCTGTGCCAGTTATCACAGCGAACGTGCAACAAGATACGGCATTGCCACCTTCAACGCAATTGCAAGCTGACAGCCTGGTTTCCGTTAAGGATACTATTGCTGCAGTTGCCGCTAATTCTGCTGCGGAGGCTGTTAAGGCTGCTGCCTCAGCTGCTGGTGTGTCAGACACATCGATGCTGTCATCACTTGCTTCAGCCGCTGCCTCAGCTGCAACATCAGCTGTTTGGGCTGCTTCAGGAACCCCTTCAGTTGCCGTCTCACACGTTGTCGACGAAGAAACGGGTAGTTCAAGTGCCGTTTATAACATCGCGACGAACGCATTGAACGACGTTGCTTCAGCTGCTATGAGTGCTGTTAACACAGTGGTTTCAAGTGTTACTTCGGATAGTAGTGCGACCGTTAAAATCAGTTTGAAGTCAGATGTATTTTCACAAGCGTTGAGTAGTGCGTTTAGCGAGGTTAACCTGCCAACGTCAAGTTCAGTTGCAGATACTACTCCATCAAACGGCGTGACATCAAGCAACACTAATTCAAGTGCGCCGTCTAGTTCAGCAAAGCCGGTTGGTGGATTAACCATTGGTGCAAGCAATGTGACGGCTGATCCAAAGACTGGGTCAATTTCGGTTAAGGCGTCTTCATCGTCAGCAGCAGCTGTTGATGCAAATTATGTAACAGCTAGCCAACAAGTGAAGAGTTTTGATAGCTTGATGTCTGCATTTAACAATAATCCACAAATTGGTGCTGATACTGATGCTGGTAGCGCTAAGAATTATGCGTCAACAGCCAAGTCAATATTTGATGCGGCGAAGACGGCGTACGACACTGCTTCAAATGCAGCGGGAAAAATTTCCAATGCTGATTCATTGGCTGCATTGCAAAAAATGATGCAATCAGCTTTTTTGATTGAACAAAAGGCTGCTGACACAACATCATTGGCGTCCGTTGCTGCCGATAGTGCTGTGACTAAGTCAGAAGCACGTTCTGCGCTATCCGGTGCTGTGTCAGCTTTGGCATCCGCCGAAAGTTTGGCAACACAAATGGCTAGTGACGCTGCTGACTATGCATCCAATGCAAAAAAAGCAACCACAGGTAGTGATGCTGCGACAATTGCGGCACAAGCTTCAAGCGCGGCATCAGTTGCAGCGTCAGCTTTGGTAACGATGTCTGATAACGCAAAGACCATCAAGGATAAGTCAGCCGCGGCGCAAGATAATACACTAGATGATGCGGTCTCAAACTACAACAAGTTGGCCTCAAGTGCTGCTGCAGCTGCGAACGCTTACGCAACGGGTGCTTCAACGACGGCATCATCAATGAAGTCCTCAGAAGCAGCCGCTGCATCAGAAGCTTCAAAGCCTGCAAATAGTTCAAGTGCCGCTGCACCAAGCAACAGTGCCAGTGCAAGTACAAGTGCCTCAAGTCAAGCTAATTCAGCAAACTCAACGGCTATTTCAGCTTACGCAAAGAGTGTCGCTGATGCCTACTCAACGATGTCATCTGCACGTTCAGCTTTGTATGCAACGACAGATTATACAAAGTTGTCTAGTTATGCGAGCTTGATTTCTTCAGCAACGAAAACAATTTCGTCAGTCAACGACTTGGCGAAGTCAGTTGCGTCAAATGGTGGTGCGTCAACATCATCAACGTCAGCGCAATTGTCAAACATGGCAAGTGATTTGGGTGATGCCACAACGGCAACTTCAGACGCGAAGTCATTGGCAAATCAAGATAGCCCACTTTACCAAATCTTGGGAACGTACTCAGTTGCTGCCTCAGCAGCTTTGGCATCAGCTAAGTCTTATGCTTCAGCTGGTAAGTCTGCTAGTGGCGCAACTTCAATCGCAAGCATCGCGGGCCAAGCATCCGCTGCGGCAGCGCGTTTGTCAGCTGCGGAATCAACAGCTAAGTCATTGTTGGCAACGATTCCTGATAACTTGCGCGGTGCCGGTGTTAAGTCTGTTATGAGTCAAATTGACTCAGCAAACGACGGCGCTGGTTCATATGCCAAGGCAGTGAGTCAATTGGCGGATTCACAATATGCGAGCTTGGGATCAGCGGCTGGTGATGGACACACAACTTCAATTCAATATGGAATTTTGAAGACGTACTCTTCAACGGTTTCAAGTGCGGCTTTGGCTGCGCAAAATGCGGACACTTTGACCAAGGCAACAAGCAACGGAAAGAGTGCCTCAAGTTATGCTGCCGTGGCGGCTTCAGCGGCCAGTGTCGCAGCCAGTGCGGCTTCAGCAATTGATTCAATGTTGCAATCAATTGGAGCTGACGGTGACCCAGGATCAGCGGCTAATCAGATTGGTACTGACGGTGATAGTTATGCCAAGGCTGCCTCAAGCGCAGCGACTGATGCAAGTAGCCTAGCTGCTGCCAACTCAAGTTCAGCGGCTAACTGGACATCTGGTGGGTTGGGCGCAATCGCCTCAAGTCTTGCAGTTGCTAACGGTGGTACACAAACAAACGTTGTGCCAACGTATAAAAAGGCAAAGGTTGATCAAACTTTGCCAAAGGGTGTGAATACAAATACAACATTGAAGTCATGGGGATTGCCGGAGCCTTTCATCAAGGCGATTTTGAACCAATCAATGACCTTTGATGGAAATGCACTGTCATCACACGTTCGTGACAACACTGACGGTAACGGTTCAGAATTTACCGTCGATAACATCACGTTTGGTGACCTGATGTACATTTCAAAGTTGGACTTGTCTGACAAGAAGCATGATAACGGTATTTATGATTACTTCCAGAAGACGCAATCATGGCAATTGTCAATTTATAGTGCTGATACTTGGCAGAACGCTTCAAGCTTCAACTGGAACAACGGACAACAATTGTTTGCGTCGTTTGATGCCATTATCATGTCAACGACAGGGCAAACGTCATTGGATTTGTCTTCATGGAAGTCATCTAAGGATTCACCAGCCAACAAGAACACACAAGAAGATGCCAACTGGGCCTCATCATTCGGGTATTTGAATTTGGCAAACTTGCCTAACCTAGCCGAATTGTCTGTGGCTTACGATGATTTGGGTAACCAACTCTTCGGTGGACAAGACTTCCAAATGTTCCACAATGATTCATTGACGACACTGGATATTTCCGGAAACATCATGACCTCTTTGGGTGGTTCTTCTGGAAGTTCAAAGATTGTTACTGGTTACCCAAAGTTGGTTAACCTGAACATGTCAAACATGGCGGTTATGAACACATTCCCGCCAGAATTGAATAATGCGAATAATGATTTTGCAAAGCGTATTCAGTCTTTGCAAATCGATAATGACAATTTCACAACGTTGCCATCATGGATTACGGTGGCTGCCCAAAACGGTTTGATCATTTTGACGGCCACTGGTAACCAATTGACATCAGCCGACTCTAAGTTGCTTCAGAAGCCATCTTCATTGGAGTACTTGGACTTGACTGGGCAAGATTGAGCTTCAAGTGGCTTGCTGGATTCATTCTTCTTGGATAACTCTGGTACACAAGCTATCCAACAGTACAACAAGATTATGAATGATCCAGAGATGCAAATCTGGTTGGCCAACGACCCTAACGGTGCTTTGGCGCAACAAGTTGCCGCTTTGCGTAAGCAGATTCAAGATCGTGCTGGTTATCAAGCAACGTTGAATGATTACACGGATTTGTTGGCACGTGCCGAATTGGACCCATCACAACAATCCGTAACAGTTACGGTTACGGTTACGACATCAGTTGTTGTTAACGGGCAATCATACACGGTTAAGTTGCCATACGATCCTGACCATCCTTATGATGCGAACAATCCGGCGCAACAAGCTCAACTGCAAGCGCTGGCCTTGTCACAATTACAATCACAGCACCCTGAATTGGCTGATTTGACTACTGATGATTTGAACATCGCCAGCGTTAAGACGCCATTGACGACGAGTGACTTGGTTGACTATATCGAGAAGCACAAGGATGAGACATCAGTTTCAACCTATTACAATGCTGATGGTACGCCAACGGATGCGTTGAAGAAGTTGCAAACGGCCGCCGAAGAGAACCCACACCAATTGGCTTCGTATGGTCAATTGCCACCTGCCCCTAAGCCAAGTGAATACGCGGTTAAGGACGCGCAAGGTAATGTGACGGGAACGGTTCCGTCATACTACGACACACAAGGTGCGTTGCTGGGAACGATTAAGCAGGCTGCAATTACGGACGCAACAATTACGGTTGCTAAGATTCAGCAAGTTCAAGATCAATTGGTCGCAGCTGGTGACACTGAAGGTGCTAAGAAGTTGCAAGAGCAAATCGATAGTGTGCAAAAGGCGATTAACGATATTCCAGTTACCGCCGATGTGCAAACCGATTCTAACTTCTTCTATGTCCGTTCATTGACGAAGCAAATTCAAACGTCAACGGATACGGCAACGACGGTGGCCACTGAAAAGACCATTAGTCAGTTGAACGACGCACAAACGGTGGACTTGATTAAGAAGGCCGTTGACAGTGGTAAGTTGTCTAACGACGCCGGAGATAAGTTGATTACCGCTGGAAGCACCAGTTTGATTGATTTGGCTAAGGATCAAATTCAAACGGCCGTTGATGGTGGTTCGATCACTGACGAAATGGGTCACAAGTTGACGGATGGTGCAACGTCTGTGCAAGACATTCGAAACAACATTAACGAACAGATGAATACAAAAGATTCAACTGGTAAGGGGATGTTGGATAACACCACTGGTAATAACTTGCTTGATTCTATTGACGCAGCGGTTAGCCAAGGACAAGGTAACTTCACGACGAACGTGGCGGATGCCGTTGCTGGCGCCGTTGCACAATCGGTTGCTAGTTCGGTCGCTTCACAAGCTGGTTTGAGTTCAGAAGCCCAAGCCTCATTGGCTGATCAATTGAAGTCAGCAGCAGTTACGGATACTGATGAAGTTGCTAAGGCTTTGACGACGGACACTTCTAACGGTGGTGTCGGCGGTGGCTTGTTGAACGCCGATGGAACGGTTGATAAGGATTCTGCAGAGAAGATTAAGCAGGCGGTTTCAGAAGCGCAATCAGCAATTGCGCCACCAACACCTGCTGCATCGAGCGACAAGCCGGATGACACACAAACGGTTGCGCCAGCAACTGGTGATTTCTCAATTGCTGGAGTTGTTGCACCGAATGTACCATTCAACACGTACACCTCATCAAAGATGTTTGATACGTTGATTCCAACGCAATCAGTTGCGACGGCAGCAACGACAAACATGGCAGTCAACGTGATGGATACCCGAAACTATCGAGGTAACTTGAATGTGACGGCAACGTTGTCAGCACCGTTCGCAATGACTGGTGACAACAATGCTGTGTTGACCGGTGCTGAAGTGGTCATGAGTAAGAGCGCTTTGGCAACTTCAGATACTGACAGCGCTGTCTTTAGCTCAGGTACATCAACCGCCATGGGTGGCTTGAAGCAAGCTAATGGTGCAGTTGTTAAGCAAGGTCAAGCAACGACGGTGGCAACTGGTCAAGTTGATAGCGGTACGACGCTTTCAAAGATTAACTTCAATAATGTTTACTTGCGCATTCCAACGCCAACTAAGGGTGGCTTCCCAGCAACGGGTAAGTACGCCGCAACAATGACGTGGACGGTTAACGCCGCACAAGATAACGGTATGGGTGATACTAAGTAAAGGAGGCCCAATGTCATGAAATAAAAGTTAATAACAACTGGATTAATTGCGGGGGCATTCTTGCTATTTGGTGGTCACGCCATGGCTGATGATGCTGTTGATAAAAACCGTAGCGCGCAAATGAATGCAGAAATCATGCAAGGTGGCTTGCAGTTACAAGACATCAATGCAACGATGAACTTCACAACGATGTCGGCTAGTACGTTGTTAACGCCTCAGGTTTCAGCAACAATTGGTGCTGATGGTAAGGCGCAAATGATTGATTCGAATTCTTATGTGGTTGGTGGTACGCCACTAACGGGTAAGGTGTTGAATTACTCAGCGTCACCAGATTGGGAGCTACAAGCAACGTTTACTGGCTTCCGTTTAGCGAAGCAAGATATCAATACGTCAACGTTTAATTACGATCCGAACGGTGTTTTGCTGCCAGCTGATTTGAGTTTGTTTGGTAAGAAGTTATTAGCTGATACCCCAACGACCATTTTGGAAGGTGGCGAATCATTCACCAAAAGCGCTGGTAGCACACCGGTGGTTGCATCCGGTTTTGGGACGACCAGCTTGGATGATTTTGGTGTGATTCCACAATTGACTGTTTACAAGAGTTTGCCGGCGGTTGGAACCTTTATGGGTCAAATAAACTTCACTTTGACGCAAACACCAAATGTACAATAGGAGACGGATTATGACAAAATTGAAAAGTCTCCTGGTGATGGCACTCACGGTGATCGGTGTGGGTCTGTTTATGCCTAATGTGCACGCCCAAAGTTCAATGGACTTTGTTGTATCGCCGAAATTGCCAGATACGCAGGTAGATAAAAAAGCGGGTTTCTTTAATTTCCAACTGGATGCCGGTAAGAAAGAAACATTACATGTGACGATTTCGAATACCTCGGGTAAAGATATCAAGCTAAAGGTTTCTGCCGGTACGGCTGGGACTTCAGCTGCTGGTGCTGTTGATAATACAATGACTGGTGATGCAGTTAAGGACGTGCCATATCGCATGGGAGATCTGTTGAAGTTGTCAAAGACGACAGTGACAGTTCCTGCTGGTCAGAGCATTGACTATACCGCTGACTTTACGATGCCGGATAAGCGCATCGTGGGGTTGCTGGTTGGTGGGCTACGATTTGAGCAAGTCGATGACGCGAACAACGCTAATCAAGGTGGAACAGCGTTGCAGACGGATTTGGCATATGTGCTATCAGTAATGGCACGCCAATATCCAACGTTGCCAACGCCGAAGGTTTCATTTGGTGGTGCTAAGGCCGCGCAAATCGATGGTCAAAACGCCGTTCGGTTGCGTTTGGAAAATAAGACGGGTACGTTTGTGAACCGTTTGGAAGCCAAGGCAGTTGTGACTGACGGCATGGGTCGCAAGGTCACAAGTTTTACACAATCAATGATGCAAATGGCGCCAACGTCAACGATGGATTGGCCGGTTTTGCTAAACGGTAAAACGTTGAAGAGTGGTGAGTACCATGTTGCTATCACAACTTATTATTCGCAATCTAAGGATGGCAAGTATAAGGATAGTGCTGGTTCGCGCTTCAACTACAAGGACACGTTTAACTCATCATTTAAGCTAACGGTTGCGCAAGCTAAGCAATTGAACAACACCGACATGATTCAACAAGCACACCACGCATTGCCTTGGTGGCTATGGTTGATCATCATCTTGTTGTTGATTATCGTAGGCTTAGTTGCTTTCATTGTGCTTTACTTCTATAAAGCAAAGCATCCTGATGCTAAAATTTTCAATTTGGACTTGAAAAAATTCAAACAAAATTAGTATTAATTAAGAGACAGATAAGAAAGCCGTGGGTTGTGCCACGGCTTTTTCTGTTACAATGAATATATTAGAAACGTTTGTAAAGATGAGGATCTCGATTATGAGTGAAACAAAAGTAAATTTGGTCGCTTCGACTCTAACGAACAGTTTGGGCACAACTGTTATGGGGCACGCGGCACCAGCAGCAATTATCACAGTTACATATCCTAACGGTAAAGAAGATACGTTGGTGTCAGATCCAAACGGTGAGTTCATGGCAAAGGCGCCAGCTGGCTTGCTAGAAGGTGACATTATCGTAACTGGTAAGATGCCCGGCGATGCATCATCAGAAGAAAAGGTTACATTGACAATCGAATTGCCAGCACCGGTGGTAACGGCTGTTATTTCAACGCAAGGCGATAAGCGTTTGCTTGAAGGACGCGTTAACCAAGCGGATGTCGATGTGACTGTAAAGTTGCACGGGGCAGACGAAATCTTCTTGCTCGTTGATAAGAGCCTTGAATTCGAGCTTGAGTTGCCAACTGACACGGTACCATCACAAGTTGAGGTGCGTGCTAAGAGCCGTCGTTCTGGTAAGGATGGTCAAGCGATTGTCACGATGGGTGTTACGACGAAGACGTTGGCAATGCCAGCTTTGACGGATGACATGATTGCTGAGTACGTTGCGCAAGAAAAGGCTGCCAAGGAAGCTAACGAGGCAGCTGCGGCAGCAATTGAGGCCAATGACCAACCAAAGCCATTTGAACCAGCGGCTGAGACGACACCAGTTGATATTCCTGAAGAGGCATCAGCAGTGGCAGATGATTCACGTTTGTCACGCCAACACGAAAAGTCATCAGGACTATTTGGGTTCTTCTCAAAGTTGTTTGGTAAGTAATAAGCAGACAAAAAGACCGGTATCTCGCAAAAGATACCGGTCTTTTTAACGCTGACGGTTTATACCCCCTCAGGGATTCGAACCCTGGACCCGCGGATTAAAAGTCCGTTGCTCTAACCAGCTGAGCTAAGGAGGCGTCAACAAATAATATTATGCACTACGAAGGACATAATAGGCAAGTGGTTTTGTGATAAAATGTTTAAAGTAGCAAGTAATAGAAGAGGTTATTCATATGGCTAAGTATAAGCGTGCCGTTATTTCTGGGATTGTATTAATTATTGGAATCGTGGCAATTTTTGCCTTGGTTGGCGGTGGTTCACACAAATCTGAATCTACGCAATCATCCGAAAAGTCTTCAGTAACGAGTCACAAAGATAATAAAACAGTTTCATCAAAGACGACAGCTAAGTCATCTAGCGAGCCAGTTGCGTTCGATGTCACGAAGGTGCTTAAGGCAAATAAGTTGGCGCCATCTGTTTTGTCAGCGGATGTTAACAATGGGACGGCAAAGATTGTGTTGCAAGATGACACAACGCAAGATTTTGATAAGTACACCAACGCATATGCATCTGCAGTTGTAACGGTGGTGAAAGCAGCAGCCAAGGCTAAGGATGTGCAAAACGTGTACATCGCCCGTCAAGTAAAGTTGCAAGATGGTTTGGAGTACGCGGTCGCTAGTTACTGGACTGGTGATCAAATCAAGAATGCAGCGTCACTTGGGGATGCCAAGCAAGCGAACATGAAGGATGTTTTGTTGGCATCAAGTCGCTACTACATTGGTGGATCTGTTTGGGCAACGTTCTCACAACAACAAAAGAACGATTACACGAATCACCAACAAGGTGGTCAACAACAAGATGAAAACCAAGACTTTACCAACTGGGTAACGGCTGGAACGGTTAAGAAGTAAACGAAAACGGGCAAGCACTGAAACTGTGCTTGCCCGTTATTTTTTTAGAATAGCATGCTAAAGATTGAAATGTACATCAATGTTGCGCCACCCAGAACAAACAAGTGCCAGTATACGTGGCTCATAGGCAGTTTTGGAATGAGGTAAACGCCAGCACCAAGTGTGTAGGTGATACCACCAGCCAACAATAAGTTGAAGGCAAATGGGGTTAATGAGGCGTGCAGTGCTGGGAAAGCCAAGATGATTAACCAGCCCATGATGACATAAATCAAGACTGACAGCCATGGCCAGCGCCCAACGAAGAACAAATCATAAATGATTCCGGCGATGGTCAACAGAAGGATAGTAATCCAAATCGGCCAGCCAACTTTACCTGGTAGGAATAGCCATGTATATGGCGTGTAGCTTCCAAGGATGACGAGGTAGATACCAGAGTGATCAAGGAATTGGAAAATCTTTCCGGCTTTGGTGAACACCAAAGCGTGGAAGAGCGTTGAGGCGAGTAGGAATGTGATGATTGAGATGGCATAAATCCATAGGGCTGCCATGGTGAACCAGTTGAAGTTTGCGTGCATGCTTTCCCAGAGGAGTAGCGTTGCACCAACGACAGCGGCTAGCACACCCAAACCGTGGGTCACAGCGTTCAACGTTTCATATGTAATTAAGTATTTGCGATTTTCTTTTGTTAGGATTGGCATGCTTAAATCCCCCTGATTTCTAATTGATAAGTATAGTATAACCTTAACATCTAGTGTTGTAAACTAGATGAGCTGGATTTACCTGTTCAGGTAGTGCCGGGACTGGATTTCTTGTATACTGGATAGCAGTGATGAAGGGGAGTGAAAGCTATGATGACAGTTTTGAAGGGCATGATGATTGGGTTTGCATTTATTGCGCCAATCGGTATGCAAAATTTGTATGTGTTTAACAATGCCATGAATAATCGCCTCCGTCGGGCTTTTCTGTATGTCTTGTTCGTTTGGCTAGCCGATGCTGCCTTTTCAATGGCGGCGTTCTTTGGGATGGGCGCACTGATCAGTTCGCATGAAATGTTGAAGCTGATTGTCATGCTGCTCGGTGGCTTGCTGGTTATTTGGATTGGGTATGGCATTCTACGTGGTGCTAACTCAGTGCAATTGAACACGCAGCAAAATGCCATGACGATGAAAAAGGCGATGCTAACGGCGGTGATTGTGTCATGGGCCAATCCGCAAGCGCTAATCGATGGCTCGCTAATGCTTGGAGCATTGCGCGGCACACTGGCTGACAACCAAGTTTGGCCATTCATCATCGGCGTTATTACTGCCAGCTTCATTTGGTTCAATGGTATTACAATCACCATGAATTTGCTGAAAGAACGCTTGCCTAAGCGTGCGCTGGTCTGGGTGAACATCGTTTCCGCTTTCATTGTTATCGGGTACGGTTTGTACCTATTATATGAGGCAGCGGGGATGTTGTTCTTCCACTAAATCTGATATACTGGACTTAACGATAAAGGGACGCTTCGGCGTCTCTTTATCTGTTTTATGGGGATATGGATACGGTGTTAATAGTCAACGAGGAGGAGACGAAAATGACCGAAACAAAGACAGAGCGTTACGTGACGTACGCGGCGTTTGATGATTTTAAGAAGCATGATTTCCAAGAGGTACGGGACGATATCAAGGATATCCGAACTGAGTTAAAGGGGATTCACTCTGAAATGAACGACATTCGCATGGATTTATCGGATTTTAAGGGCGAGATGAGGGGAGAATTGAAGTCACTAAATGTCCGTATTGATCAAATCTTTGAGTCACTGAAGTTCTATAAGATGATGATTGTTGTTTTATTTCTTACGCCCTTGGTTGATCGCATGATATCGTTCTTCTTTGAACACTAGTCTTTCACCTTGATTTTCAAAGCAAATAACCGTACAATTACGTTTATAGCAATGCACTAAAAAGTAAGTCAATGAGGATTGTGCAGCGAGTGCGCGGTTGGTGAAAAGCGCATCAAAATTCTTGACTGAAGGTAGTTAGTGGGCCTTGCCGGTGAAATTGTAGTAGTCGGTAACGTGAGAAACGCGTTAAGTTCTAACGAGATAGCGGGAGAAGTCCCGTTAAATCAGGTGGTACCGCGATTAAGTCGCCCTGATCATACAGTTATTGTATGGTCAGGGCGTTTTTTATTGCTCGCCATATCGTTACACAAATAGAGATTATGTTATAAGGAGAATTTCACATGCGCGAAATTGATATGCCTGGAAAGTATGACGCGTCAGCTGTTGAAGCTGGCCGTTACGATAAGTGGGTACAAGAAAACCGCTTTAAGCCATCAGGAAACGATAAGGCTCGTCCTTACTCAATCGTTATTCCACCACCAAACGTTACGGGTAAGTTGCACTTGGGTCACGCTTGGGACACGACGTTGCAAGATATGATTATCCGTCAAAAGCGTATGCAAGGATTTGACACGTTGTGGTTGCCAGGAATGGACCACGCCGGAATCGCTACACAAGCTAAGGTTGAACAACGTTTGGCTGAACAAGGCATTTCACGTTACGACTTGGGTCGCGAAAAGTTCGTTGACCAAGTTTGGGACTGGAAGAACGAATACGCTGCTACCATCAAGTCACAATGGGGTAAGATGGGACTTTCTTTGGACTACTCACGTGAGCGTTTCACGTTGGACGAAGGATTGTCAGAAGCCGTTCGCAAGGTCTTTGTGACGTTGTACGAAAAGGGCTTGATCTACCGTGGTGAGTACATCATCAACTGGGATCCTAAGGCTCGTACGGCTTTGTCAGATATCGAAGTTATCCACCAAGACGATGAAGGTGCTTTCTACCACGTTAAGTACCCATTCGTTGAAGAAGGTGTCACTTACGATGGTAAGGACTACATTGAAATTGCAACGACGCGTCCTGAAACGATGTTTGGTGACGTTGCTGTTGCTGTTCACCCATCAGACGAACGCTACAAGGATTTGGTTGGTAAGATGGTTCGCGTACCACTTGTTGGTCGCGAGATTCCTATTATCGCCGACGAATACGTTGACCCAGAGTTTGGTTCAGGAATGGTTAAGATTACGCCAGCCCACGACCCTAACGACTTTGGTGTTGGTAACCGCCACAACTTGGAGCGTATCAACACAATGAACGAAGATGCATCAATGAACGAGCGTGCCGGCAAGTATGTTGGTATGGATCGCTTTGATGCACGTAAGGCCATTGTTGATGACTTGCAAGCTGAAGGTTGGATGCTTGAGATTGAGCCAATCGTTCACTCAGTTGGTCACTCAGAGCGTACTGGTGTGCCAGTTGAGTCACGTTTGTCAACGCAATGGTTCGTTAAGATGAAGCCATTGGCTGAGCAAGCTTTGGATATGCAAAAGTCAGACGACCGTGTTGACTTCTACCCACCACGTTTCGAAGATACTTTCACGCGTTGGATGGACAACATCCACGACTGGGTTATCTCACGTCAACTATGGTGGGGACACCAAATCCCAGCTTGGTACCACAAGCAAACGGGTGAGATGTACGTTGGTATGGAAGCACCTGAAGATATCGAAAACTGGGAGCAAGACTCTGACGTTTTGGATACGTGGTTCTCATCAGCTTTGTGGCCATTCTCAACGATGGGTTGGCCTGATGAAGACGCTGAAGACTTCAAGCGTTACTTCCCAACAAACACGTTGGTTACGGGATACGACATCATCTTCTTCTGGGTTGCTCGTATGATGTTCCAATCAAAGGAATTCACGGGTCGTCGTCCATTTAAGAACGTTTTGATTCACGGCTTGATTCGTGACGAACAAGGACGCAAGATGTCAAAGTCATTGGGTAACGGAATTGACCCAATGGATGTCATCGAGAAGTACGGTGCCGATGCATTGCGCTGGTTCTTGGCAACTGGTTCAACGCCAGGTTTGGACGTTCGTTTCTCATACACGAAGATGGACTCAGCTTGGAACTTCATCAACAAGATTTGGAACGCTTCACGTTACGTTATCATGAACTTGGATGACGAAACGAAGGCCGAATTGCCTGCTGACTTGTCAGTTTTGACGTTGGCCGACAAGTGGATTTTGTCACGTTTGAACGAGACAATTGCTTCAGTAACGAAGAACTTTGATAAGTTCGAGTTCGGTGAAGCTGGACGTTCATTGTACAACTTCATCTGGAACGACTTCGCCGACTGGTACATCGAGATGACCAAGGAAACGTTGAACGGAAATGATGAGGCTGCTAAGAAGAACGTGCAAGCAGTTTTGGCATACGTTTTGGACAACACATTGCGTTTGCTACACCCAATCATGCCATTCGTAACGGAAGCTATCTGGCAAGAGATGCCACATGACGGTGAGTCAATCGTGGTTGCTGCTTACCCAGAAGTGAAGGCTGAGTTGGATAACCCAACAGCTGAAGCTGACTTCCAAAGCTTGACTGACTTGATCAAGGCCGTTCGTACCATCCGTACGGAAGCTAACGCACCAATGTCAACCGAAATCGACGTTTTGATCAAGACATCAGATGAGAACTTGGCCCGCATCTTTGATGAAAACTCAGACTACATCAACCGCTTTGTAAAGCCAAAGTCACTTGAAATTTCTGCTGATGTAGCTGCACCAAAGTTGGCTATGACGCAAATTATTTCTGGTGCTGAAGTCTACGTGCCGTTGGAAGAGTTGATTGATTTGGACGAAGAAATCGCCCGTTTGCAAGGTGACTTGAAGAAGTTTGCTGGTGAAGTTAAGCGTGCTGAAGGTAAGTTGGGTAACGAGAAGTTCGTGAACAACGCCCCTGAAGCTGTTGTTGCGGAAGAACGCGAGAAGTTGGCTGACTGGCAAGCTAAGTTGGCAGCGACTGAATCACGTTTGGAAGAGTTGAAGTCAGCTAAGTAATCAGATTGTTACGTCTAAAGGCTTGCAGGATGCGAGTTTTTGGAGTAATATCTTATATATTGTTAATAACGAATTTAAGCTGTTCGTCGTTACAATGCTAGTTAAATTACACCTGTAAAGGCGCTGTCTATTTCGATAGATGGCGCCTTTACTTTTTGCCTAAAAAATGCACCAGAAAAATGCCGGTGTGATACGATATTGCTAATGAAAAACGGAAGAAGGCGACATCATGATTGAACTGAACACAGCAGCGGACGCGATTGCGTATATTCATGGTCGACACAAGTGGAAGAAGACCCCTAGTTTTGATCGCATTAATGCTTTATTAGACCGTTTGGGTCACCCAGAACGTGCGTCTAAGTATGTGCATGTGACGGGGACGAATGGTAAAGGATCGACTAGCAAGATGATTGCGCAATTATTGCGTGCGGCTGGCTTGACGGTGGGGATGTTCACGTCGCCATTTATTTTGCAATTCAATGAACGTGTACAAGGGAATGACGGTAATATTCCGGATGACATTTTGTTGGATATTATGCGTCGCATCGCACCAATCACTGAAGCGCTAGACGAAGAGTTGCCTCAGGGTGGTCCGACCGAGTTTGAGACGTTGATAGCGATGATGTTTGTGTATTTTGCTGAGCACCCTGTTGATGTCGTTGTATTGGAAGTTGGTATTGGCGGTACATGGGATACGACTGAAGTGATTCCAGATAAGTTGGTATCGGTTATCACGACAGTTGGCTTAGATCACATGCAAGTGTTAGGAAACACGCTTGCTGAGATTGCGACGCAAAAGTCGGGCATCATTGCGCGTCAACGTCCGGTTGTGACTGGCCGATTGCCTGAAGAAGCCCAACAAGTTGTGACAAACGTGGCCAATGCTCTGGGTGCGCCGCTGTATCGCTTGGGGGATGAGTTTGAAGCCGAGATGTTGCCAAGCCAAACAAGTTGGGGTGAGACCTTCGACTTCGCGGGTGTTCACGAGTTTAAGGATGTTTTTGTGGATTTGATGGGTAATTATCAAATTGATAATGCCGGGGTTGCCCTTGAAGCAGCAAGTTTAGTGGTCGATGAATTGGGTGTGCCACTGACAGCTGAAATGGTAGCAAAGGCCTTGCAAACAGTGACGTGGCCGGTACGGTTTGAACGTGTTTCAGAGCAACCGTTGACCGTCTTGGATGGCGCCCACAATCAACACGGGGTTGATGCATTGGCTGAAACGTTACGGACGCGTTTTGCGGATAAGCAGATTCACGTCATTTTCGGTGCATTGGCCGATAAGAACTATTCAGCAATGTTACATACGTTGGCAGATTTACCCAATGTTGATTTGCACGTCACGCACTTCCAAAATCCGGGTGCTCGCGTCGCACTTGATCCAACGGAAGCAGCACGCCAAGTGACGGGGCATGATGTCACGGTTCATGAATCTTGGCGAGAAGCTTATCGCACAATCGCTGATGCAATGGGTCCTGATGATATGATTTTGTTCACAGGTTCGTTATATTTTGTTTCAGAAGTGCGCATGGGTTGGGCTTAGTTTTTGTAAGCGGGTTTGGTATACTTAGCCTAATAAAACTAGTTAAAGAGGGTATTGCGATGAACTTTTTCGTAAACGAGGGCCTCGCTGCGCAAGGTTCAGGAATTGAACACGCACAGGTACAACGTGGTAAGTTGTTCCGTAAGAATGGACAATCATTCAAAATTGTCACGCGTGTGTTTAATCCAAATGGGCACCGAGACTTGCTAGCGTGGGGATTGAACGTTGCTGAAGTAATCAATATGTATGATTACTACGCACATACTGAATATGTGCCGGATCGCATTTTGACGGCGCAAGATGTTGAGTGGGGCGGCCGTCCGGTGGCGATTGTTGAACAATTGCCTGATACGCCAGACACATACATGGCCTATGAAGATGAAAACCGTACCCGTTTCTTGGGTCGAATTCACGTCGATTTGCTACACGAATCACGTGTCACGATGGTTGAAGTATTCGAACACTTTGGTAACTTGTTCCGCGTCGATTCATATGACTCACGTGGCTTCATTTCACGTCAGCAATACATTGACCCAGATGGTACGCCAAATACCAACGTCTTTGTTGATCGCAAGGGTCGCCCTGTGATTGAAGAATATCTTCGTCGCAAGGCCCCTCGTGGTTCAGAAACATTGGTCATGAACCGTAAGCATATCGATAGCCAAAACCAATTGGCTGAGAACGCACAAATGTCAGGGCAAGAATTTGAAGCCAAGCCATTTGAAGCGCCACAATTTGTAAACTATGTGTCAGGATATCGTTTGATTAAGCCAAATGGCATGACGTATATCTTTGATTCATTTGATGAATTGACGGCTGAGTTCGTTAACGATTTGAATAACGACTTCTTCTCAGAGGATGCGCCAAACATCTTCATCATGGACCGTACGACGGCTGCCGATGAAGGCTTGTTGAAGTTGGGTCGGCCTGCATACATTGGCTTCCACTTGCACAATTTGCATGCCTCAGACACGCGTGATGTCATGACGACTGATGAGAACAATAATTACGAGTTCGACTTCATGCACATCAATGATTACCAAGCGGTTATTTCAGCGATGCCACGTCAAACGGCGGATGTTGTGGCGCGTTATGCACCGAAGGCAACGCCATTCACGATTCCAGTTGGTGTGGTACCAGCTGAAATTCGTGAAGCTGACCGTGTGCCAATGGCTGACCGTCAACCAAATTCAGTGTTGATGATTGTTCGTCGCGCACCAGACAAGCGCCCAGCCGCGGTTGCTGAAGCGTTGATGATTGCTAACCAAAAGCAACCTGGTTTGAATGCACACTTGGATGTCTACGGTTACTTCGATAACACGGGTAACAACAAGACGAATAAGGACTTGTTGCGTTTGTTCGATAAGTACGGACTAGAAAAGCCAACCATGTACGATGAAAAGGGCGCCGAAACGACGGATTTGAATCAAGTGCGTCGTTTGGAATCACCGGTTGTAACGTTGCATGATTATGTGACTGACCGTGATGAGTTGTACGCTATTCACCGTTCACACCAAGTTTATGGATTGGCTTCAATGATGGAAGGGTTCAACATTTCAATGATGGAAGCCATGGCAAACGGTATGCCTGGTGTTTCAACGAACGTGAACTACGGACCAAACGATTTGATTATCGATGGCGAGAACGGTTACCTAACAAAGTGGGCACCTGAGGGTCAAGAAGACCAATTCGTAACGGAAATGGCCGACCGCTTCCTTGAGTTATTTAATGATCCTGAAAAGTTGCAAGCTTTCTCTGATGCTGCATACGACCACAGTGACCGTTACTACGAAGAAGCTGTTTGGCAAGCATGGCAAGGTTTGCTAGCTGATGCTGATAAGCGTTGGCCAGCCATGGCTGAACAAGCACATTCCCTTTCTAATGTTGGTGTTGGTCTTGGTGGAACGACGATGACAGCCTACACACTTGGTAATCGCAGTGATGAAGTGACGATTAACGGCATTTCAGGCGACAAGTACTTGGCAGATTAATAAGGAGTGAAACTCATGAATTTATATTTGGATAATTCTAACTTGCCAACGCTTGACCCTAATATTGCTGCGCAAGTTAAGACAGACCGCGAGAATGGCGTTGATGTAAAGCAAGTGGTGCGTGGGTACTACCCTGATCAACACATGCATTTAGCGAACCACGGTTTGCCAGATGATGCTTTGTTGAACATGTACGATGTCTTCCAAAAGGCAACGGATGTGGAAACAAAGACGGTTCACTACCGTCACAACCCACAAATCGACAAGGCCCGTTACCACTTGGATGGGTTGGACTGGGGGATGGCACAAGCGCATCGTTTTGGGACAACTTATGGTCGTAATGTCATCGACATTGATTTGTTCCCAGGCAACCCTGGCGGTACGACGTCAATGTTGCACTACGTCGACCGCGATGACAACACGGCCGTTACAGATATCTGGGACTGGCGTGGCTTTAAGTCAGCAACGCGTTATTATCAAACGACGGGAAATGTATCGAACATCATTTTCTACACACCAACTGGTGATATTGCAGCCCGTGCGTCATTTATGTGGCAACACCTAGAAGGCAAGCCAAACACTGAGTGGCCATTGGTGCAAACGTCATTGGAAGTATTGGATTATGACGGTGAGCATTTGTGGTTTGAGAGTGAAATGCATGCATGGGAGTATTTCGTGCAACACGAGCAACAAAAGCGAAACGCAGCGTTGCGTTAATAACAAACAATTAAGAGCATCTGACAGTTACTGTCGGGTGCTTTTTAATTTCCACATGCGACAAACTTGCACTTTCTGTTACACTAGTAAATGAGATTTAGGCAATGCCTTGGACGCAGGGTATTGAGACGGAGAAGAATAATCATGATTATTTTGCAAGCAAGTAATGTTGCACGCCGTTTTAGTGGTGTAACATTTTTTGAAAATATTTCGATGCAGATTCAAGATAAAGGACGCGTTGGATTGGTCGGCCGCAATGGTGCCGGTAAGTCAACGCTCTTGAAGATGCTAATCGGTGAAACGCAACCTGATGAAGGTAAGATTTCAATGAAGAAGGGCATCAAGTTGGCTTACTTGGCGCAGAATTCTGGACTGGATTCTGATTTGTCTGTGTACAATGAGATGCTTGATGCATTTTCTGATGTCATTGCATTGGAAAAGAAGATGCGCGACATGGAGACGAAGATTGCTTCGGCTACTGATTACGAGAGTGATGAGTATGCAAGTTTGCTATCTGCTTATGACCAAGCGCAACACGATTTTAGTGAGAAGAATGGTTACGGGTACGAAGCGACAATTCGTTCCGTTTTGCATGGATTTGGTTTTGATGAGTCATTCTATGATCAAAAGATTCAATCATTGTCTGGTGGCCAACGCACGCGTTTGGCGATTGCCAAGCAACTGTTGGAAACGCCTGACCTGTTGATTCTGGACGAGCCAACCAACCACTTGGACATGCAAACATTGGCTTGGTTGGAGCAATATTTGCAAAACTACCAAGGCGCATTGTTGATTGTTTCCCACGACCGTTACTTCTTGGACCGCGTGGTTACGGAAATTTATGACATGCACTCAGGTGTCTTGGATCATTACACAGGTAACTATTCACGCTTCATGGAATTGAAGGCGGCAAAGGTTCTACAAGAGCAAAAGGCTTTCGATAAGCAGCAAGAAGAGATTGCCAAGTTGGAAGACTTCGTTAACCGTAATATTGTGCGTGCGTCAACGACGAAGCGTGCGCAATCACGTCGCAAGCAACTTGAACGCATGGAACGCTTGGAAGCGCCAAAGAATGAATCTGGTGTTGCACACATTCAATTCTCAGCTGATGAAGAATCTGGAAACGAAGTGATGCGCGTCAACGAAGTGAAGTTGGGCTATGACCTAGCGAATGTATTGGCGGACCACGTTAATATTGAAGTTGATAAGCAACACGCTGTCGCTTTGGTTGGACCAAACGGTATTGGTAAGTCAACGTTGATTAAGACGATTTTGGGTAAGTTGCCTTTGTTGGCCGGTGAAATCAAGCTTGGTGCCAATGTTGAGGTTGGTTACTATGACCAGGAGCAACAAACGCTTGATCCAAAGAAGTCAGTTTTGAACACGATTTGGGATGAACACCCAACGATGCCAGAACGTGACGTCCGTTCGATTTTGGGTTCATTTATGTTCTCAGGTGAAGCGGTTGATAAGTTGGTTTCTGCCTTGTCAGGTGGTGAGCGTGCGCGCTTGCTATTGACGAAGTTGTCATTGCAACATGCTAACTTCTTGATTCTCGATGAGCCAACCAATCACTTGGACATTGATTCTCGTGAAGTGTTGGAAACGGCGTTGAACGAATACAACGGAACGATTTTCTTCGTTTCTCACGACCGTTACTTTATTAACTCAGTTGCGACGGAAGTGGTTGAGCTGTCACCAAACGGGACGCGCTTCTTTGATGGTGACTACGATTACTACCTAGAGAAGACGGCTGGTGAGCAAGCAGAAACGCATCGTGCAAAGGCTAGTTTTGAAACGACGGCCGAATACGAAGAAGCAACTGCTAAGGAAGTTGAGACGTTGTCACGTGAAGAGCGTAAGGAACGTCAAAAGGAGCAACGTAAGTACGAACGTGCGGTTGCTGCGGCTGAAGAAGAAATGGCTGGTTTGAACGATAAGCGCGATGCATTGAATGCTGAATTGAATGATCCAGCAAACGGGGCTGACTTGGGCAAGTTGACGGACTTGTCAAAGGAAATTGCGGACATCGATGCACAATTGGCTGAAGTCGAAGAACGCTGGACAGAAGCAAGTATGGCGTTGGAAGAATTTGATATTTAATGAGGCGGGAGCTGGCACTTTTACGGGTGTCAGCTCCTTTTCTTAATGATTGCGTTTTCATTTTAAAGTGACTTTTAATGACTTTGTGTTAGTTATCACACTTAGAAATTCAGGATTGACGCAGTTTGCACGGAATTCAATTTGCTATTGTGAAAACAGTCTAAATCTTTGTCAAATTAGTTGACAAAAACCCTTGATTTTAAAAATTTAGAAGTTTAAACTAACTCTTGCTGAATAAATGATAGCAATTATAAAAAATAAACTAATTTGGAGGACGAAATGGCAAAGTCAGAAACTTTAGACATTAACGGCAAGCCTTTCAACCGCGGTGCCATGGTCATGGTGCTGTTGATTGGAACGTTTGCTGGAATGTTGATGCAAACGTCATTGGGTACAGCAATCCCAACGTTGATGCACGATTTTAATATTTCACTTGCAACGGCCCAAGAAGCAACGACATACTTCTTGTTGGCAAACGGAATTATGGTGCCGGTATCAGCATACCTAACCACTAAGATTCCAACCAAGTACTTGTACATGGTCGCTTACACATTGTTGTTGGCTGGTATGGCAACAACGGCGTTTACGCCTAGTCATCACGACATGTGGTGGATGTTCTTGCTTGGACGTATTCTAGCTGCCGTGGCGGTTGGTATTACGATGCCTTTGATGCAAGTTGTTATGGTTAACATTTTCCCAGCTGAACAACGTGGTGCTGCGATGGGTATTAACGGTATCGTTATCGGTTTGGCCCCAGCTATTGGACCTACGCTTTCAGGTTGGATTTTGGAAAAGAATCACCACTTGTTTGGTTTGTTGATTTCAAACTCATGGCGTACGATTTTCTACTTGCCAATGATCGTATTGGTCTTGGTTTGGATTGCAACGCCATTCTTCGTTAAGAATGTTGTGCCAAACCGTGATATGAAGCTTGATTTCCCTTCATTGATTTTGGCTGTTATTGGATTCGGATCATTCCTATGGGGATTCTCAAACTCAGCCACTGATGGATTTGGTAACTGGCCAAATGTTTTGGCCCCAATCCTAATCGGAATTTTGGTCATTATTGTGTTTGCCTTCCGTCAATTGAAGATGGACGATCCATTCTTGAACGTTCGCGTGTTCAAGAACAAGCAATTTACGTTGACGACGTTCGCCGTAATGATGGCGATGATGGCCATGATGGGTGTCGAAATGATGTTGCCAACGTACTTGCAAAACGTTCACGGTATGTCAGCGCTTGAGTCAGGATTGACGCTATTGCCTGGTGCCTTGGTAATTGGTGCGATGTCACCAGTTGCCGGAGCGGTTTACGACAAGGTTGGTGCTAAGCGCATGGCGATGGTTGGATTCTCAATCTTGGCCATCGGTACAGTGCCATTCCTATTCTTGACGGCTGAAACGCCACAACACTTGGTAACGTTGTTGTACGCATTGCGTATGTTCGGTATCGCTACAACGATGATGCCATTGACGGCCAGTGCCATGTCAGCTTTGCCACCTGAGGAAGCTTCACAAGCAACGGCTGCTAACAACACGGTTCGCCAAATTGGTAACGCGGTGGTTGTTGCCTTGCTTTCATCAGTTACGCAAAACGTTATCAAGGCTGCTAAGCCTGCTAAGGACTTGGCCAAGGAAAACGTTGTGTCTTACATGGATAAGATGATTAACGCAACGATGACTGGATTCCACGCATCATTTGCATTTGGAATTGGATTCGCCGTTGTTGGTATTATCTTGGCGTTCTTCTTGCACAGCGGTAAGCTAGTGCACGGTAAGTCAAACGGAAACGTTGTCGCAGATAAGGGAGGAAATAACTAATATGATTATTCTAGTTATGGCCGTCTTTGCGATCGGCATGTTCTACTCATGGTTGGTTTTGAAGAACCGTACTATGCGCGCTATCTTCGGACCTATCTTCACGGTATTGCTAATCGGCGCCGTGTGGATGACAACGTCAGTCTTTGCAAACAACACAGGTTTGACTGCTAAGACAACAACGACGACGAAGCGTGTCTACTCAGCTTTGGGTTCAAAGTCACCAGCTGGTGTCTTGGTTCAATCACGTTTGGGTTCAAAGGCTGATAACTATGTCTTGGTTTACAGCGACACAGCTGATGCTAAGAAGCCAACGGTTCACGGTAAGCCTTCAACGAAGGTTGCTGATATTCCAAACGGTGTTAAGAAGGAAATGACTTACAAGGTTGCTGACGTTAAGAAGGCAACTGTTAAGGTCGAAACGACTCGTTGGGAGTGGAAGAATGCCTTCTGGCGCGTGATGTTCGGTATTGGTGGCCAAGGTGGCAAGCTTAAGAAGCAAGTGACGACGGTGACAGTGCCAAAGAACACTTGGGTTGTGATGACTGCTGATCAATCTAAGAAGTTGCAAGCTGCCCAAAAGTCAGCTGCACCTGAGGCACAAGCTGCCCAACAAGCTCAAATGAAGTCAGCTATTGAAGCGAAGGTTGCTGCGTACATGCAAGCTAACCCAAAGGCTACACCTGACCAAGTTAAGGCTTATACAACTGAACAAACTGCTGAAATGACGGCAACAGCAATGAAGCAAATGTTGTCACAATTGAAGTAATGATTATTTAGAGTCCTGGTACATATTTCGTATCAGGACTCTTTTTTTAACCAAAATATGTTGCAAAAACGTGTGGGTGTGCTATTATTGAATATGTAAGTTAGCACTTAGTTATCGAGAGTGCTAATAATAATTTTTGCCTATGGAGGTCATATAACATGTTGAAGCCTTTGGGAGATCGTGTTGTGTTGCAAGTTGAGGAAGCGCCTGAGCAATCAGTTGGTGGTATTTTGCTTGCGTCAAACGCGCAAGAGAAGTCAGTTACGGGAACTGTTGTCGCTGTTTCAACGCAATCAGTTGGTGACTTGACGGCCCCAGCTGCAGTGAAGGAGGGTGACAAGGTCATCTTCGATAAGTATGCTGGCTCAGAAGTAACGGTCGATGGTGTGGATTACTTGGTAGTTCACGAAAAGGATATCGTTGCAGTTCTTTAATTTGAAACAAACAGATTAACTATTAAAAATTTGAAATAGAGGGTGAAATAAATATGGCTAAGGACATTAAGTTTGCTGAAGATGCACGTGCAAAGATGCAAGCAGGTGTTGATAAGCTTGCTAACACAGTTAAGACAACGATTGGTCCAAAGGGACGTAACGTTGTTATTGAGCAAAGCTATGGTGCACCAACTATTACAAACGACGGTGTAACAATCGCTAAGTCAATCGAATTGGAAGATCACTTCGAAGACATGGGTGCCAAGTTGGTAGCCGAAGTTGCTTCAAAGACGAATGACATTGCCGGTGACGGTACGACGACCGCAACTGTTTTGACGCAAGCTATCATTAACGAAGGCTTGAAGAACGTCACTGCTGGTGCTAACCCAGTTGGTGTGCGTCGTGGTATTGAATTGGCAACTGATGCAGCTGTTAAGGCGTTGCACGAGATGTCAAAGACGGTTTCTACTAAGGAAGAAATCGCCCAAATCGCCTCAATTTCAGCCGCTAACCCAGAAGTTGGTGAGTTGATTGCCGAAGCGATGGAGAAGGTTGGTAACGATGGTGTTATCACGATTGAAGAATCTAAGGGTATCGAGACAACGTTGGACGTAGTTGAAGGTATGCAATTCGACCGTGGTTACATGTCACAATACATGGTAACTGACACGGACAAGATGGAAGCTTCATTGGATAACCCATACATCTTGATTACTGATAAGAAGATTGCCAACATCCAAGAAATTTTGCCAATGTTGCAAAGTGTTGTTGAGCAAGGCCGTGCTTTGTTGATCATCGCTGATGACATTACTGGTGAAGCGTTGCCAACGCTTGTTTTGAACAAGATGCGTGGAACGTTCAACGTGGTTGCGGTTAAGGCACCTGGATTTGGTGACCGTCGTAAGGCGCAATTGGAAGACATCGCTATCTTGACTGGTGGAACTGTCATCACTGACGACCTTGGTTTGAACTTGAAGGATGTGACGATTGCACAACTTGGACAAGCTGCTAAGGTTACGGTTTCTAAGGACAACACGACGATTGTTGAAGGTGCCGGAAACAAGGAAGCTATCGCTGAGCGTGTGAACTTGATTAAGGGTCAAATCGCCGAGACAACGTCTGACTTTGACCGTGAGAAGTTGCAAGAACGTTTGGCTAAGTTGGCTGGTGGTGTCGCTGTCATCAACGTTGGTGCCGCAACTGAAACTGAGTTGAAGGAGCGCAAGTACCGCATTGAAGACGCTTTGAACGCTACTCGTGCCGCTGTTGAAGAAGGATTCGTTGCTGGTGGTGGAACTGCCTTGGTAAACGTTATCCCAGCCGTTGCTGAGTTGTCAGAGACTGGTGATGTGCAAACTGGTATCAACATCGTGCGTCGCGCTTTGGAAGAGCCTGTACGCCAAATCGCTGAAAATGCTGGTTTGGAAGGTTCAGTTATCGTTAACCAATTGAAGTCAGAGAAGCCAGGTGTTGGTTACAACGCTGCGACTGATGAATGGGTTGATATGATTGAAGCTGGTATCGTGGATCCTACTAAGGTAACGCGTTCAGCTTTGCAAAACGCCGCTTCTGTTTCAGCTTTGTTGTTGACGACTGAAGCTGTCGTTGCTGAGCAACCTAAGACAGATGCTGCCCCTGCAATGCCTGCTCAAGGTATGCCGGGTATGATGTAATTTCATAGTAAATATTAAACGCCGACCTTCCTGTGAGAGGGTTGGCGTTTTTGATTTCCGAAAGTAAGTATCAATCATAGACAACGAGCCCAAATAGAACTACAATAAGTCGTTGTAGAAAATTGAAATTATTTTTGGGCGTTTTGCCTAATATAGGTGTTTAGGAGAAAAATCATGTGGCGCTTTTTAAAGCGGTTGTTGATTGGAAAGCCTCTTAAGACATTGGAAGAGGGCTCACAACATTTGAGCCGAACCAAGGCCTTGGCTTTGCTTTCGTCTGATGCATTGTCATCAGTTGCGTATGGTACTGAGCAGATTACGACAGCGTTGATTGCTGCAAGTACGGTTGCGTTGTGGTTGCAAATCCCAATCGCCATTTTGGTGTTGGTATTGTTGACGGCCATTACGCTATCGTATCGCCAAATCATTCACGCCTACCCATCTGGTGGTGGTGCTTATGTCGTAACATCAACGAACTGGGGCCGTAACGCTGGGCTTGTCGCCGGTGGATCTTTGTTGGTTGACTACATGTTGACGGTTGCCGTATCTGTGGCGGCCGGAACAGAAGCCATTACGTCAGCAGTTCCTGCGCTTCACCCATACTCAGTAGGGATTGGGGTTGTTATCATCTTAATCTTGATGGGAATTAACCTGCGTGGTGTGCGTGAGTCAGCCGGGTTCCTGATGGTGCCGGTTTACTTGTTCATTGTGATGATTACTGGAATGGTCTTGTACGGGTTGTATAACATTGCGACTGGTCAAGTTGCCTTCCATGCTGCTGCAGCAATTGGTACGTCATCATCAAGTATCACAATCTTGTTGTTCTTGCGTGCGTTCTCAAGTGGTTCATCTTCATTGACTGGAGTTGAGGCCATTTCAAATGCCGTGCCGAACTTCAAGGAGCCAAAGCCACGTAATGCGGCAGCGACGCTATCAATCATGGCGTTGATTTTGGCCTTCTTCTTTGGTGGTATTACGTTCTTGTCATACTGGTACGGTATTCGACCAAATGACCACGTGACGGTGTTGGCCCAAATTGGTCAAACGATTTTCGGTCACGGCGTAATGTTCTACCTTTTGCAAATTGCAACGGCCTTGATTTTGGCGGTTGCTGCTAATACTGGTTTCTCAGCTTTCCCACAATTGGCCTTTAACTTGGCTAAGGATAAGTTCATGCCACACATTTACATGGACAAGGGAGATCGTTTGGGATACTCAAACGGTATTATGTCATTGGCCGTTGGTGCCATTGTGTTGCTTTTGATTTTTAACGGATCAACCGAAGCTTTGATTCCGCTTTATGCGGTCGGAGTTTTCGTGCCATTCACATTGTCACAATCAGGAATGATTATTCACTGGTTCCGTGAACGTGAAGGCTTCTGGTTGGGAAAGGCGTCAATCAACTTTGTTGGAGCGTTTATCTCATTTGCCTTGGTTATCATTTTGTTCTGGATGCACTTTAAGTCTGTCTGGCCATACTTGATTATCATGCCAGTTTTGCTTCGTATGTTCTGGACGATTAACCGCCACTACAAGGCGGTTGCTAAGCAATTGCGTGTGTTGTCTAAGGAACCAATCAAGCGGCATCACTACGATGGTTCTACGGTGATTGTGTTGGTCTCAAACTTGACTAAGGCAACGGCCGATGCGATTGATTATGCCCAATCAATGGGTGATCGCGTTTTGGCGATGCACGTCTCATTTGATTCGAACCCTGAAAAGGAGCACCGTTTGGGTGTTGAGTTCAAGCGCGAGTTCCCAGATGTGCGTTACGTGGACATCCACTCGTCATATCGTTCAATCACAGAGCCTTCATTGCGTTTCGTAGATGAAATTGCAAAGGGTGCGAAGGAACGTAACCACTCATTGACGATTTTGATTCCACAATTCGTGCCTCGTCACGGTTGGCAAAATGCGTTGCACAATCAAAACAGTTTGCGTTTGCGTACAGCCTTGGCTTCCCGTGACGTAACTGTGTCAACATACTACTTCCACCTAAAGGAATAGTTGTTGTTGAAATAGATATATGAATTAGCCTCAGTTGACTGCGTGTCGGCTGGGGCTTTTTTATGCAGCAAATAAGAATTGTGTCTAAATCAGTGAAAAACGTGTCGAAATCGGCAAAAAACGGGTGAAGAACAATAAACGAAGAAATAGTGGGCTTCGTTACGAGTTCAAACTGTGTCTAGACGGGCGAAAATCGTGTCTAAATGGGTGAAAAACGGGTGAAAGAAAATAAACGCTGAAATGGCGGGTTTTCGCCGACGTTCAAATTGTGTCTAGATGAACGAAAATCGGGTGAAGTGTCATCGACCCGGTTGGAAACAAAATATAATAAACTGCTATCTTTGCGTGGTTGTGTTAATCTAGTGGAGGTAGCTTTCATTTAGGAAGCAATAATACGGAAAAGGGATAGAGATAATGGATTACACCGTTGATGATGTCCGTGAAGAATTAAAAAATATGCGTGCGCGTGTGCACCATGGTGAGTTGTTTGATTCACTTGGAACGGAAGTTGGTCGTTTGATTGACCAGTTTGATTACGACGCACCGACTGTTGTTGAGCAGCTTGATCCGATAACGGCGACTGCAATTCATGAAAAAGTGTCTGATTGGCAAAATGCGTTGATTGCGGGTCAACCGGTTGTCGTCACTGACCAAGAGTTGTTGGACGTGATGAGTGGGTTGCGCCAAACTGATCCTGAGTTGCGTGATAAGGGTGTCTTTTTCTTTATTAGCGATGCGTTGCAAGCGAATGTCTTTACCGATGCACAAATTGTGATGATGACGCGTTACTTATTACAAGATTCAGTGTTGTTCTCACACATTGATGAGACTGATAATGACGGCATCTTCTTCCGCTCATTCGCGGTCTTCATTTTGTCGATGTTGAACTACGCAAATCGCAATAGTGAAGTAGAGCTGTTTAGCGACGATTTGCACGAAATGCTCATCGATAACTTGGCAACGTACATTGCGCTAGAACATGATACGCGCGGTTTTGTTGAAGGCAAGGGTTGGGCACATGCTTTCTTGCACATCGCAAACTTGTTGGATGAGCTGACGCATGACGATGCAGTGACACGCGCAGATAAGGTATTCTTGCTCACGGTTTTGATTGAACGCATCAAGCGTTTGGAAACACCGTTGGTCATGGGCGAGAATCGTCGTATCGATAGCTATATCGTAACGTTGGTGAACTTGAATCCGTTGTATGAGCAATACTTCTTGAAGCAGCTCAAGCAATGGCGTCAAGAAATGACGCGTCGCATGCAACCGGAAGTTGAAGCAGATTGGCACCGGATGTACAATCAACAACGCTTGCTACAAGGTTTGTTGCTACGCGAAAAATTACCCAAAGAAATTTATGATTATCTTAACGAAGCACGCAATTTCCTAGCGTAATCGGTCCGGTTTACAGTTTCGTGTTATACTTAGGGTTCTAAATTCAATCAGTTTGACAGGGAGAACGACATGTCAGAAAAGCTAAACATTGCGATGTTCTTTGGTGGTAACTCATCAGAACACGACGTCTCAAAGCGCTCTGCTCGTAACATTTACGATGCAATGGACAAGGAAAAGTACAACGTAACTGTTTTCTTGATTTCAAAGGATGGTTACATGATCAACGCCGCTGATTCAAAGCGTGTGTTTGATGGTGAAGATGAAGACACTGTGGTAGCTGCAGCGAAGTCAAAGATGGATTTGACGAACCCATTGGCACCAATTGCCGTTTTGGGTGAGGTGGCTGAAATCGATTTGTTCTACCCAGTTGTTCACGGTAACTTGGGTGAAGATGGTACTTTGCAAGCGTTGTTCCGTTTGTTACAAAAGCCATATATTGGTGCTGGTACGGCTGCGTCAGCCATGTCATTCGACAAGGATTTGACGAAGCGTATCTTGAACCAAGCTGGCGTACGCAACACGAAGTACGTTTTGTTGACGGACCAAGATTACCAAAACTACACATACGAAGGTCTTGTAAAGGAACTTGGTACGGAAGTTTTGTTCGTTAAGGCTGCTAAGCAAGGTTCTTCAGTTGGTATTTCACGCGTAACGAACGCCGCAGAATTCGAGGCTGGTGTTAAGGACGCTTTGCAATACGACTACAAGGTATTGGTTGAAGCTGCTTTGAACAAGCCACGTGAGGTCTTCATCTCAATCTTGGGAAACGAGCAACCACGTGCATCACGTTTGGGTGGTATCGTATTGCCTGAACAAGACGTTTGGTACGACTACAACAACAAGTTCGTTGACGCCTCAGGAATGGTCTTTGAATTGCCAGTTGAGTTGGGGGATGACCTTGAAAAGGAAATCACTGACATGGCATTGACGGCCTACAAGGCATTGGGTCTTGTTGGTTTGACGCGTATGGACTTTATGATCGATGCTGATGGTACACCATACTTGGGTGAGCCAAACACGTTGCCTGGATTTACAAACATTTCTTTGTATCCACAAATGTGGGAAGTATCAGGCTTGAGCTACACGAACTTGATCGACGAAATCATTAACTATGGTTTGGCTGAATTTGAGCGTAACGCCAAGTTGTCATACGACTTCGTTTCATTGGGTGAAGAACACGTCGGTGAAAAGAAGTACAACGCTGAGCGCGCTAAGTAATAGATTTTAAAAACAATCAGCGATGGTTTCCGTTGCTGGTTGTTTTTTATTTGGGACCTAGTCGCCCCACTTTATAAACGACAGTATTTAGCGTATAATTTATAGTAAGACAAATTGTGAAAAGGACGAAAAATGACTGAATCATTTACACCAACTTGGATGATTGATGCAATCTACCGTTTGACGCCAGAACAACTTCAGGCACAAGGTATCAAGGCAGTTTTGACTGACTTGGATAACACGTTGATTGCTTGGAATAACCCTGACGGCACGACTGAATTGCATGACTGGCTTGAGCGAATGAATGAAGCTGGCATCCCAGTAATGATTGTTTCAAATAACTCAGCTGCACGTATTGCACGTGTTGCTGAGCCTTTGAATCTACCGTTTGTGTCACGTGCCCTAAAGCCGTTGACACGTGGCTTGAATGAAGCCGTAACAAAGCTTAATCTACAAAAGAACGAAGTCGTGATGGTCGGTGACCAATTGTTGACTGATATCTGGTCATCAAACAACCACGGCGTACGTAGCATTTTGGTTAAGCCTCTGATTGAGACTGACCAATGGAATACAAAGATTAACCGATTTTTTGAAAAGGGTGTTAAGAAGCAAATGCTAAAGGCGCACCCAGAACTACAATGGAGGACGACACTTGATTAGTGAAGCAGAAGTTCAAGGTTACTTGGCAGACGGATTGCGATGCATTGGATGTGGTGCGTTGATCCAAACTGAGCACAAGGGTGAATTGGGTTATGCCCCAATGTCAGCTTTGTTGAAGGGATTTGAAAACGAAGAAGTGTTGTGCCAACGCTGCTTCCGTTTGCGTCACTACAACGAAATCCAACCCGTTGATTTGACGGATGATGATTTCCGTTTGTTGTTGAACGAAATTTCAGCAACGGATTCATTGGTTGTTTACGTTATGGACGTGTTTGACTTCTCTGGTTCATTGATTCCAGGGTTGCACCGTTTTGTTGGAAATAACCCAGTTTTGCTAGTTGGTAACAAGGTTGACGTTTTGCCAAAGTCTTTGAAGCGTTCAAAGATTAAGGATTGGATGCGTCAACAAGCTAACATTGCTGGTTTGCGTCCGGTCGACGTGCAATTGACGTCAGGTAAGAGCGGCGATGATGTGCCAGCTTTGATGGACATGATTGAAAAGTACCGTGAAGGTCGTTCAGTTTATGTTGTTGGTGTTACCAATGTTGGTAAGTCAACGTTGATTAACCAAATCATCAAGGATGCAACGGGTGACAACAAGGATGTGATTACGACGTCACGTTTCCCAGGAACGACGTTGGATCGTATCGAGATTCCATTGGATGACGATACGTTTATCATTGATACACCAGGTATCATTCACCAAGACCAAATGGCGCACTACTTGACGCCAAAGGACTTGAAGTACGTTTCACCACAAAAGGAATTGAAGCCAAAGACTTACCAATTGAACCCACAACAAACGTTGTTCATGGGTGCGTTGGCTCGTTTTGACTTCATCCAAGGTGAGAAGGCTGGTATTACGGCATACTTCGAGAACAACTTGATGATTCACCGTACCAAGTTGGAAAAGGCAGACGAATTCTACAGCAAGCACGCTGGTGAATTGTTGTTGCCACCAACGACGGAGAACTTGGACATGTTGCCACCATTGCAACGTCACGAGTTCAAGGTAACAGAGAAGACAGATATCGTGATTGACGGTTTGGGCTGGATTACAGTTCCTGCCAACACGGTTGTAGCAGGCTGGGCTCCTGAAGGGGTTTCAGTATTAACACGAAGGGCAATGATTTAATATGATTTCACTACGCGGAAAGCAAAAGCGTTACTTGCGCGCATCAGCACATGACATGCGTCCATTGTTTAGCATTGGTAAGCAAGGATTGACACAAAACTGGTTGGATCAACTAGAAGATGCCATCAACAAGCGTGAGTTGTTCAAGGTTAATATCTTGGCAAACTCAGACGTTGAAGTTGAGTCTTTGAAGGAATTCATCGAAGAAAACACGGACATCCAAGTTGTACAAACAATTGGACACACGTTGGTGTTGTTTGGTGAATCAGCTGACAAGGAAAACCGTCACTACTCAGTGGCTGTACAAAAGATTTAATATCACTCTCGAAACGGGGGTTCGGGCATGATTAATACAATCGAAAAAACCGTCACGCAAGCGCAAGCTGAGCGTGCGTTTATCGGTGAAACAAAGAAAATTGGTATTTTGGGTGGCACGTTTAATCCGCCACATGTTGGCCACTTGGTCATCGCTGAACAAGTGGCAGATAAGCTCGGCCTGGATAAGGTATACTTCATGCCGAACGCGAAGCCACCACACGTGGATGTGAAGCAAGCAATTGATCCATTGCACCGTGCCAAGATGGTCCAAGCGGCCATTGCAGGTAATAGTCGCTTTGGCATTGAATTGCTTGAAGTACAACGCGGTGGTAAGAGCTATACCTACAACACAATGTTGCAACTAAAGGTGGAGCACCCAAATTACGAATACTATTTCATTATCGGTGGTGATGAAGTGGCTTACTTAAAGACGTGGTATCGCATTGATGACCTCCTTAAGTTGGTTCACTTCGTTGGTGTTAATCGCCCAGGACAACCACGAGTAACGGATTATCCTGTTGAATGGGTTGAGGTGCCAAACCTTGAAATTAGTTCGACGGATATTCGTAAGCGCATTGCTAATAAGCAAAGTGTGCGCTATCTGCTACCTGACATGGTAGCAACCTACATTGTAGAAAAAGGGTTATACATGGATGACAAACGAGATGATTTATCGGGGCCGTTACTATAACGGTTCTCGTAAAAGCTTAGTTGAAGCAGCCCAAGCAGCAATGTCAGAGTACCGTTTCCAACACGTGTTGCGTGTTGAAGAAATGGCTGTGGCCTTGGCTGAAAAGTGGGGTGTTGATGCAGAGAAAGCATCTGTGGCAGCCTTGACGCATGATTACGCCAAGGAACGCTCTGATGCAGATTTCTTGGCGAAGATTGCCGAAAAGCAATTGGATCCAGATTTGGTTAATTGGGGAAACAACGTTTGGCATGGTATCGTCGGCGCCGAAATGGTGAAGGATGAGCTAGGCATTGAAAACGAAGATATCCTGACAGCGATTCGTCAGCACACAACTGGTGCGCCCTACATGACGACGCTGAGCCAAATTATCTACATGGCAGACTATATTGAGTCAGGTCGCGATTTCCCAGGTGTTGAAGAAGTTCGCGCCTTGGCATTTGAAGACTTGGCAGCAAGTGTCGGGTGGCAAACGGGCCACACGCTTGCTTATTTAATTGAAAAGCAGGTTCCGGTTTATCCGGGCACGCTTTTGACATACAACGCATGGAGTGTGAAGTAATAATGGAAAGCAACGTAAACGAAATGTTGGAAGTGGCTGTTAAGGCTGCTGACCAAAAGCGCGCTGAAAACTTGGTCGCATTGGATATCCACGAGATTAGCTTGGTATCAGATGCTTACTTGATTTTGGATGCCCCAACGCAACGTCAAGTTTTGGCGATTGTTGATGAAATCGAAGACAAGATGGCTGAAGCTGGCTTTGAGTTGAAGCGTCACGAAGGTCGTCGCGAAGGTGAATGGGTCTTGATGGACTTTGGTGATTTGTTTGTGCACGTCTTTAAGGACGACATGCGCCAATTCTACAACTTGGAAAAGTTGTGGGGTGCTGCACCTGAAATTGACATTGACCAATGGATCGTTAAGGAAGAATTCTAATGAATTACCAAACTTTTGCGAAGCTGTATGACGACTTGTTTGACGAAGCAGCCTACGCAGATTGGTTCCAATACGCAACCAAGTTCATTAAGAACAAGGATGGTAAGCTGTTGGAACTAGCCGGTGGTGCAGGACGCTTGGCAATTCAATTGAAGCAAGCCGGTTATGACGATATTTCAGTTTTAGACTTGTCTACTGAGATGTTGGCGCTAGCTGCGCAACACGCGCAAGAAGCCGAATTGGACTTGCCATTGATTGAAGGCGACATGCGTGAGTGGTCAGACTTTGATGAGCGTTTTGCAACGATTACATCATTTGCTGATTCATTTAATTACTTGGCTAATGAAGACGAAATATTGATGGCGTTCAAGCAAGTTGCTGAACACTTGGAAGATGGTGGTCAATTCTTGTTCGATGTGATTTCACCATGGCAAACGGACGTTTATTATCCTGGTTATATGTATAACTGGCATGATGATGAGACGGCGTTTATGTGGTCATCATATGGTGTTGAAGAACAACCACATACGGTGGAACATGAATTGACGTTCTTTGTTTATAACGAAGACATTGATGGCTTCCAACAATTGCAAGAAGTACACACTGAGCGCACATATTCTTTGGACACATACAAGCGTTTGTTGACTGAAGCTGGCTTTACAAACATTGAAGTGACGGCTGACTTTGGTCGATCAGAGGTGACTGATGAGTCACCACGCTGGTTCTTTAACGCGACGAAAGCGTAAAGCTTGGAGGATAACATGGAGGCAGTTGGGTTAGTAACTGAATATAATCCATTCCATAATGGACATGCCTACCATGTTGCCCAAGCAAAGGCGGTTACTGGTGCTGATACAGTTGTGGCGGTCATGAGTGGTAACTACGTGCAACGTGGGGTACCCGCCGTTTTTGATAAGTGGCGTCGCACAGAACTCGCTTTAGCTGGTGGGGTCGATATTGTTTTTGAACTGCCCTTTGCGTTTGCTGTACAACCCGCACATATTTTTGCGCGTGGTGCCGTGCAACTGCTAGCTGACGCTGGTGTTTCAAGTATCGTATTTGGTGCCGAGCATGCTGAGCTGGATTTCTTAGCGCTTGCGCAACAGGCCCGTGAACGATTGGCAGCAGATGACCATTTTTCTGCTGATTATTCACAAACCTATGCGACAGCTTTTAATGATGTTTTGGCAGAAGTTGTCGGATTCCGTTTGACGGATCCGAATGACATGCTTGGGTTTGCTTACGCTACGGCCGTTATTGAACTTGGTTTAGCGGATCAGATTCGCCTCCAACCAATTCAGCGCATCAAAGCTGGATATCATGATACGACGCTTTCAGATGATCACATCGCGAGTGCAACCGCGCTACGTGAGTTGATTAATCAGGAGGCACCAGCAGCTGAATTTGCTGACTATGTTTCGCAACCCGCAGCTGAGTTGTTAGCACAAGGTGCGCAAACGGCTGATTGGTCGGAAACGTGGTATGATGCGCTACGCTACAAGGTACTGACCACGCCGATTGACGAATTGGAAACCATTTATCAATTGACGGATGGGTTAGCTTACCGTCTTAAAGAAACCATTGAACGGGATATAACAGCTGACTACGAAACGTTTATGACGACGTTCAAGTCAAAGCGTTACACGCAGGCACGCCTGCAGCGCACATTGTTATACACCGTTTTGAACATAACGGATGCTGAGATGCAAACGGCGATGCAACAACCGTACTTGCGCATGTTAGGCGCAACGCCAGTTGGTCGTCGCTATTTGAAGCAACAACGTGAGTCATTCACGTTGCCGTTGATACATAAAGTTGAGAAAGATGACCTAACTGGCATCCTAATGCTTGATTACCGGGCTGGTCGCCTATATCAACAGTTCTCACGGACACGTCAGGACAAAGCGTCACCGTTAGACACGGGACGTATTCCAGTTTTTATAGAAAGAGGATAATCACATGAAGTGGCAATATGCTGAACTCCAAAAGTACAAGACGGAATCATTGCAATTCAGCGAGGTCGTTGATTTGAAGGAGCCTTTGTTGGCAACCTTTGGTGACGTTGTATTGGACGTTACCCCATTGACGGTGACTGGATTTGCGCAAGCTGATCGTGAAGACATCATTATTCACGCAAACGTGAAGGGTAAGTTGGTAACGCCATCAACGCGTTCATTGACGCCGGTTGAAATGGATGTTGATTTCGATATCGATGAAGTTTACTTGCAAAACGAAGAGCACGCTGATCGTTATGAAATCGAAGACTCAGTTATTTTAATTGAAGATGGGTTGATTGATTTTGATCAAGCGTTGATGGAATACGTTGCTTTGTCAGTGCCACTTCAAGTCTTGACGGAAGAAGAGAAGGACCAACCAATGCCTGAGGGTAAGGGCTGGGCTGTCATTTCTGAAGACGATTTTGAACAAAAGCAAGAAGAAGCACCAGCACAGGCGAATACACCTTTGGCTGGCTTGGCAGATTTGTTCAAGGACGAAGATTAAAAAATGAACGCTTACCGGCGCTGAACCGGTGGGCGTTTTTGCACATTTTGATGGGGAAGGAAAATTTGCATAATGGCTAAGCCGAAAGAAACACCAATGATGAAACAGTATAACGAAATCAAGGCGCAATACCCTGATGCGTTTTTGTTTTATCGCCTCGGTGATTTTTATGAATTGTTTAATGATGACGCGGTGTTAGGGTCACAACTATTGGAGTTGACGTTGACGCAACGTAATAAGAATTCTGCTGAACCAATTCCAATGGCGGGTGTGCCTCACCACGCCGCACAAAACTATATCGATATTCTGGTTGATAAGGGTTATAAGGTTGCCGTTGTTGAGCAGATGGAAAACCCAGCTGAAGCTGAGGGGATGGTTCGCCGTGAGGTTGTCCAACTGGTGACACCTGGAACACGCATGCGTAATACAGCGGATGCAGCCAAGGAAAACAACTACTTGGTCAGCTTATCAATGACGCCGGTTGGTGGTTTTGGATTGGCTTATGCGGACCTTTCAACTGGTGAAGTGAAGGCGACGTCAGTTTCAGCAACGAACGGTGTATTGAATGAAATCAGCCGTTTGGAGACGAAGGAAATTGTCACGAACGCCGAGTTGCCTGATGAATTGATGGCCAACCTCACGAGCTTAGGAATCTTGGTTTCAAAGCAAGAAGAAGGACCGGCTAATGCGGAAACGTCATATTTGACGCAACAATTGGAAGTGCCAGAACAAAAAGAAGCGGCTGATATTTTGTTGGCTTATTTGTTTACGACACAAAAGCGCTCACTGGACCACTTGCAGATGGCGACACCTTACGAAATCGCCCAATACCTCAAGCTAGACCGTAATTCACGTGCAAACTTGGAATTGACGGTTAACTTGCGTACGCAACAGCGTTCAGGAACGTTGTTGTGGTTGTTGGATAATACCAAGACGGCCATGGGTGGTCGTGCATTGAAGCAATGGTTGGAGCAACCGTTACTGGATCGCGAGACCATTGAGGCCCGCTATGACAAGATTGGTGAATTGTTGAAGGACTTCTTCTCACGCGCTGCTTTGCAAGAAACGTTGAAGTCAGTTTACGATTTGGAACGATTGGCTGGACGTGTCGCTTATGGTACGGCAAATGGTCGTGACTTGTTGCAATTACGTAATTCATTGCGCCAAGTACCAGATATTATGGTGACGCTTGGTGATTTAGATCCAGCTGTCTTTGGTGACTTGCTGCGTCGCATGGATCCGGTTTCAGATATCGAAATTTTGATTTCAAAGGCAATTGCCGAGGAACCACCAATTTCTGTTACTGATGGTGGTGTGATTCGCTCAGGATACAACAGCCGTTTGGATGAGTATCGTGATGTGATGAAGGGTGGTAAGAAGTGGCTAGCTGAGTTGGAAGCTAAAGAGCGTGAAGCGACTGGTATTAGTACATTAAAGATTGGTTTCAACAAGGTCTTTGGTTACTATATCGAAGTCACCAAGGCTAACATTGGTAAGCTTGACCCTGACCGTTACACGCGTAAGCAAACGTTGGCGAATGCGGAGCGTTTCATTACGCCTGAGTTGAAGGAACGTGAGCAAATTATTCTGGAAGCTGAAACGAAGTCGAGCGATTTGGAACACCAATTGTTCACGGAAGTGCGTGACCAAATTAAGGACAACATTGCGCGTATTCAAAAGCTGGCCGCAACGTTGGCTGAGTTAGACGTGTTGCAATCACTTGCTACGGTGGCTGAACAATATAAGTTCACGCGTCCGACATTGGTTGATAGCCAAAAGTTGGTTATTAAGGATGGTCGCCACCCTGTGGTTGAAAAGGTATTGGGTCACCAATCATACGTTGCCAACGACGTCTACATGGATGAAGACGAAACGATTATGTTGATTACGGGGCCGAACATGTCTGGTAAGTCAACGTACATGCGCCAACTAGCCTTGACGGTCGTGATGGCACAAATCGGGTCATATGTCCCTGCTAGTGAGGCGGAACTACCAATTTTCGACCAAATCTTTACTCGTATTGGAGCGGCTGACGATTTGATTTCGGGAAATTCAACATTCATGGTTGAAATGGCCGAAGCAAATACGGCTTTGCAAAATGCGACGAAGCGTTCATTGATTTTGTTTGATGAGTTGGGACGCGGAACGGCAACGTATGACGGTATGGCTTTGGCTCAAGCAATCATTGAGTACGTTCACAACAATACCAAGGCTAAGACGCTTTTCTCAACGCACTATCACGAATTGACGGCGTTGTCAGATGAGCTTGATCATTTGCGCAATGTCCACGTTGGTGCGACGGAAGAAAATGGTGAGTTGGTCTTTTCACACAAGGTTTTGACGGGTCCGGCTGACCAAAGTTACGGTATTAACGTGGCGAAGTTGGCTGGCTTGCCAGACTCATTGATTGCCCGTGCATCTGATATTTTGGCAAGCTTGGAAGCGCAAGATGTCACGATTTCAGAAACGTTAGTGCAACCGCAACCAGTGTCAGCTAAATTGGCTGAACCGGTAGCATTACCAGTCGCACCAGAACCGGAACCAGTTGTTGAAGAAGATACGCAACTTGACTTGTTTGCGTTGGAGCCAGCGGTTGACCCAGCCCTTCAAGCCATTTTGGATGAGATTAAGCAAACCAACATCGCAACGATGACGGCACTTGATGCGATGATGAAACTAAATGAGTGGCAAAAGCAAATGAAGTAATAAGAGGGCTGCGTTATGGCAGAAATTCATGAATTATCAGATATTTTAGCTAACCAAATTGCGGCCGGTGAGGTTATTGAACGACCTGCATCTGTTGTTAAAGAATTGGTTGAAAATGCAATTGATGCCAATAGTCATCAGATCGACGTGCTAGTTGAAGAAGCTGGTGTAAAGTCGATTCGCATTATTGACGACGGTGATGGTATTGAGGCTGACCAGGTGCAAAAGGCGTTCTTGCGCCACGCGACGTCTAAGATTACGTCACGTAATGATTTGTTCCGTGTCCACTCGTTGGGCTTCCGTGGTGAGGCTCTGCCATCAATTGCGTCAGTTGCGGATGTTGTTTTAGAAACGGCTACGGCTGATGCACCACAAGGAACGCGCGTGCACTACAAGGGTGGCGAGTTACTTGAAGAAGTCGGAACGGGAGCACGTAAGGGAACTGACATTACCGTGTCAGAGCTGTTCTTTAATACGCCTGCGCGTTTGAAGTACTTGAAGTCACAATCAACTGAATTAGCACAGATTGTCGATGTGATTAACCGTTTGGCAATGAGTTATCCTGATATTTCATTCCGTCTATCACACAACGGCAACGAAGTAATGCGTACAGCAGGTAACGGCAATCTACAACAGGTCATTGCGTCTATTTACGGTGTACAACAAGCTCGTAAGATGTTGGCAATTCAGGCTGAGGACAACGACTTTGAATTAAATGGGTATATTTCATTGCCTGAATTGACGCGTGCAAATCGTTCATACATTTCAATTTTGATTAACGGACGTTATATCAAGAACTTTAACTTGAGTCGTGCGCTTGTTAAGGGGTATGGATCAAAGTTGATGGTCGGTCGTTTCCCAATTGCGGTTTTGCAAATCACGATGGATCCACTGTTGGTCGATGTGAATGTGCACCCGCAAAAACATGAAGTCCGTCTTTCTAAGGAAAGCCAGTTGATGGATTTGATTGAGCGCACAGTTAAGGAACGTTTTGCAAACCAGAATTTGATTCCAAATGCCTATGAAAACTATCTAGGCGAGGAGCAAAACGCAGCTGAAAATGACGAGGCGTTCTTGGCGCAACTAAACGAAGCGTCAAAGCCATATGTTAGCTCATATGCGCCGGATACACCTGCCAATCACCCAGCACCTATGTCGACGGCGGATTATGAAAAGTTGGCGGATAACTTCTCCGTTGATGATATCGCGCCGGTTGTGGTGCATAATGCGGATGAACTGGAAGGCACGGCGGTGAGTGAATTCGCTGAAAAGTATCAAGATGCCGATGCAGTTAACCCCTTTGATGAAGGGGGCGTGACGATGGCGGCTGAGCAAGAATCACTAGACTTGAAGGACGACACCATCACGGCTGTTGATGAACACGGTCAAAAGTTCCCAAAGCTCGATTATATTGGGCAAATGCACGGTACATTCTTGTTTGCCCAGTCTGAAGAAGGTTTGTACTTGATTGACCAACACGCTGCCCAAGAGCGCGTGAAGTATGAATACTACCGTGAGGAAATTGGTAAGGTCGGCATGGAAATGCAGAAGTTGCTAGTGCCAATCGTATTGGAATACCCTAAGATTGATATCTTGAAGATTCAATCCCACGAAGCAGAGTTGGCTAAGGTTGGCTTGCATTTGGAGCCGTTTGGGGATGACGCGGTGATTGTCCGTGAACACCCAGGCTGGTTTGAGAAGGGGCAAGAAGAAGATACGATTCGTGAAATGGTTGATTGGATTTTGCGTGATGGTAATTTGACGACGGCGCAATTCCGTGAGCGTACCGCCATTATGATGGCCTGCAAGCGTTCAATCAAGGCTAACTGGTCAATGAATGACTTTGAGGCCAAGGGCTTGATTGATCAATTGTCACACTCAGAAAACCCATACAACTGCCCACACGGACGCCCAGTCTTGGTCACGTTCTCAACGTTGGACATGCAAAAGATGTTTAAGCGTATTCAAGATTCACACGAATCATGGATTGAATATGATAACCACCCCTTTTAATTTGAAAGTGTTTCGTATTCGCAATATACTTGTATCAACAAATACGAAATGACAGATTTTAAAAGAGGTAGATTATCATGAAGGCTCGTGTATTTTACGCTACAATTACTGGTAACAATGAAGATGTTGCGGACGTTATCATCGACACGTTTGAATCAGAAGGTGTTGAAGTTACGAAGGAAGATATCTCAATGATTGACCCACACGACATTTCAGCTGATGAGACTGATATCGTGGTGGTTGTACCTTACACGTTTGATAAGGGAACGGTTCCTGATGAGTCATTGGACTTCTTTGAGGACTTGGAAGACGCTGATTTGACGGGTATTTTCTACGGTGTTTCAGGTTCTGGTGATGACTTCTACGGTAAGGACTTTGCCGTTGCTATCGACAAGTTCGAAGCACAATTTGAGAAGTCAGGTGCTACTAAGGGTGCCGATGGTGTTAAGGTTAACTTGAGCCCAGATGTCGAAGCAACTGAAGAGTTGCAAGCATTTACGAAGGCTTTGATTGAAAAGGCTAACGCATAATAAACATGATGATTAAAACCGGCAGTTGTTTCGTTACAGCTGCCGGTTTTAATATTTGACTTCGCGGGCAAGATTTGCTTCTTTAGACTTCAGAAACAAATCACAATTCAGCCATATATGACTTGTATGATATTTCTAAATTAGAGATAGTCATATGGGGGAAACATTATGGCAGATTATTCAGCAATGTCGACTGGTGTCGGAAAGTTGAACTATTCATTTTCAACATCAACAGCCGCCGAGTTTGGCGTAAAGGTAGAAAATGCAAGTGGTCGTCCGAACCACTACCGTGAAGCACAAATCAAGCGTATTCGTGATCGTGTGGCAACTAAGCCGGACATCACGTTCGCGCGTTTGCGTGCCGATTTGAATTTGGAAACAGCTGATTTGCGTCAACTTGCACGTGAAGCTGGCGTTGAATTACGATAATTAACTAAAGAATCCGATGTTTCGTTATCTGAAACATCGGATTATTTCTTTATTTCTGAACGATAATCAGGGAATCGAAACAAATAGTCCCATTTTTACGAACAATAGAGTATAATAAGAACTATCTTAAAGAAAACATCGTCAATGTACGGTTATTGGGGGGGCTATTAATGGCTAACTTTACATCAATGTCAACAGGGGTCGGACAATTGAACTATACCTTTGCAACGTCTGCAGCATCAGAGTTTAGCGTGACGGTTGAAAACGAAAGTGCCCACAAGAGTGAGTATCGTGAGCGCCAAATCAAGCGTATTCAAGATCGTGTCGCCAACAAACCGGGAATTTCATTTGGGCGACTACGTTCGGATTTGCATTTGGAATCTTCTGAATTGCGACAACTAGCGCGTGAAGCGGGCGTAACGTTGCAATAACTAAATCAAATAAAGTTAAAAAAAGATTGGCATCTCGCAGAAGCCAATCTTTTTGTTCGTTTAGAAGTAATTTGCCACTGATTAACTTGTCCGCAATCACTTTTGGCACTAGAATAGAATGACTAAACATTTGAGGAGGACGCCTAATGGGAAAGCTAATACGGCGCGTTGTGCCGGCGGTCTTGGTAGGGGGCGCCGTAGCAGGTGGTTATTACGGATATCAAGAGAATACGTTAAATATCCGGGGCACCATTCAACGAGAAGAATTGAAGCAACGGGTTAAGGTGTCAAATGAGAAAATCACGCAACCTGAACGACAAGCCATTGTTGACCGGGTGATGAAGGAAACACACCGCGATGAGGGACTACATAAGCAAGGGTTCGTTAGCATGCCGCTACTAGGCATTTTGCAACCAATTTTCGATAATGCATACAGTGAAGTTGGTCTGGATGCCGGCGCGAACTATGCTAATCGCACGGTAGATGATCCGGATGGTGACCAGGTTCCCGTCATGGGGCAAGGCAATTACGGCTTGGCCAGCCACAATTTTAATGATGGTAAAACTGGCTTTTCTGCCTTACAGGAGCGCCTGAATCAGGATGCGCCTTACCTTGTTGATGGTCAGTTGAAGGGCAGTGATTGGTTGAATGGTCAGCCAATTTATATGGCCAATCGATCAGGCATTTATGAATATAAGGTTACGGGCCAAATTCTGGTTAACAAAGGTGATACTGACGTATTGCGTCAAACACAATCGCCACAATTAACCATTATTAGTTGCTTATTCCCAAGTACGCAATACCGTATTATTACGAAGGCATCTTTGGACAAGAAGTGGGAATGGCATAATGCACCAGACAAGGTTGTCCACTATTTCGACCTAACCGTGCAAAAGACAAATGCCCACGCGTCATGGTTTAACCCTGGCGAAGAGGAAGGCGTTAACTAATCGTTGCGTCAATAGTTAAGGGTTTCATTTTTCTAGTTTTCGAGTATAATAAGTTAAGAATAAAGCGTTGACGAAGATAAGTCGTTGAACAAGATTGTTTTTAGAGAGTTTGCCATTGGTGGGAGGCAAATAACGGTCGTTGAACGGTACTACTTCCAAGCGAACTGGTGAACCAGTTCCGTTTCCCGCGTTAAGGGACGATGAGGTGAGGGGGAACCCTCTCGAATTCGGGTGGTACCGCGTGCAAACGTCCCGTTACGACAAGTATAATTGTTGTAACGGGACGTTTTTGTTTTTCGCGCGTCAAGTCGCACGCAGATTAAATAGGAGATTACACAATATGGCAGATGTAAAGATTACATTCCCAGACGGTGCTGTGAAGGAATTCCCAGCTGGCGTAACGCCTTTGGAAATTGCTAACGGTATTTCAAAGTCATTGGCTAAGAAGTCTGTTTCAGGTAAGTTGAACGGTCACTACGTTGGTATGAACGATGGCATTCAAGAAGATGGTGCCTTTTCATTGATTACCAAGGATGATGCAGAAGGATTGCAATTGTTGCGTCACTCTGTTTCTCACTTGTTGGCACAAGCTTTGAACCGTTTGTACCCAGACCAAATTCACTACGGTGTTGGTCCAGCCATCGATAATGGTTTCTACTACGATACTGATAAGGTTGAGGGTAGCCAAATTTCAGCTGAGCAATTCCCTGAGATTGAAAAGATGATGAAGCAAATTGCTTCAGAAAACTTGCCAATCGTTTCTCGTGAGATTACGCGCGACGAAGCTTTGGAGATGTTCAAGAACGATCCATACAAGATTGAATTGATTAACGATTTGCCAGCCGATGAGCACATCTCAATCGCTGTGCAAGGTGAGCACGTTGAATTGGATCGTGGTGGTTTGGTACCATCAACGAACTGGATTAAGCACTTTAAGTTGACGTCAGTTGCTGGTGCTTACTGGCGTGGAAAGTCTTCAAACCCAATGTTGCAACGTATCTACGGAACGGCATTCTGGACGGCTGAAGACTTGGATGCTGAAATGAAGCGTCGTGAAGAAGCTAAGGAACGTGACCACCGTAAGATTGGTGCAGAGCAAGACTTGTTCTTCACGTCTCAAGAAGTTGGTGCTGGTTTGGCTGTTTGGATGCCAAACGGTGCTGCAATCCGTCGTACGTTGGAGCGTTACATTGTTGACCGCGAAGTGCAAGACGGTTACCAACACGTTTACACGCCAATCATGTCAAACTTGAACTTGTACAAGCAATCAGGTCACTGGGATCACTACCGCGATGACATGTTCCCACCTATGGACATGGGTGATGGCGAGTTCTTGGAATTGCGTCCAATGAACTGCCCATCTCACATCATGGTGTTCAAGCACAAGCCACGTTCATACCGTGAGTTGCCATTCCGAATTGCTGAATTGGGAATGATGCACCGTTACGAGAAGTCAGGTGCTTTGACTGGTTTGTCACGTGTTCGTGAAATGACGTTGAACGACGGTCACACGTTCGTTATGCCAGACCAAATCGAAGACGAGTTCAAGAAGATTTTGGGCTTGATGATCGATGTTTACGCTGACTTTGATATCACGGATTACCGTTTCCGTTTGTCATACCGTGACCCTGAAAACACGGAAAAGTACTACGATGACGATGACATGTGGGACAAGGCTCAAACGATGTTGAAGAAGGCCATGGACGACATGGAGTTGGATTACTTCGAAGCTGAAGGTGAAGCTGCGTTCTACGGACCAAAGTTGGACGTTCAAATCAAGACTGCTTTGGGTGGAGAAGAGACGTTGTCTACGATCCAATTGGACTTCTTGTTGCCTGAGCGTTTCGACGTTACTTACGTTGGACCAGATGGTGAATTGCACCGTCCAGTTATGATCCACCGTGGAATTATTTCTACGATGGAGCGCTTCACGGCTTACTTGACTGAAATGTACAAGGGTGCGTTCCCAACTTGGTTGGCACCACACCAAGTACGTATCATTCCTGTTAACCGCGATGCCCACGGTAAGTTCGCTAAGGACTTGGCTGATCGTTTGATCAAGCAAGGTATCCGTGCCGAATACGAAGATCGCAACGAAAAGTTGGGTTACTTGATTCGCGATGCCCAAACGTCTAAGGTTCCTTACACGTTGGTTATCGGTGATGAAGAAGTTAACAACAACACGGTTACGATTCGTCGCTTCGGTTCAACGGACACGAAGTCAAAGTCTGTTGATGCCTTTGAAGCAGAGTTGATGTCAGATATTGCACGTCACTCACGCGCAATGGAGACATTGGAAAAGGCCGTTAAGGGATAATAATTAACGATTAAAGACCTGATGTTGGGGAATTCCTGACATCAGGTCTTTTAGTTTGTGGTGTGTGTCGACGCGTTGCGTCGAGGCATGAGGGCTGGGGACTATCTCCGACAAAGTTCAAACGGGGGCAACCGAATGGCGCGGACGCCATTCAGCGGGGCAAATAATTCCCCCTAATTCTTCAAATCCTGAGTGGACTTGTCTGAATAGCGCCGGCCATGCGGCATGTTGCCCTCATTTGAACGCTCCGATAGCCCCCAGCCCTCATGCCGGCAGCCGAGTAATACTCTGATTGTTCGATAATCATCCACCGAAAAACTGCAGGGTGAACAGTTTATCCATCTATTTCCCAGTGGATGATAATCTTAGACAGAATAATACAGCTTGGCTGCTGGCATGGGATTTGTTTGGGGTGGTGGTGCGGATCTCCTGCGATATTAGCCGGTGACCAAGCAAGGACAGGAGCACCAATTGTCACTTAGCAGCAGTGGATTTCAAGCCGGCAGGCGCTGAAACACGCTGAGGCTTAGTGAGAATGGGACTCCGTTGCCACCAGCTTATATTGTAGGACGGAGCACCGCCTCCCCAACCAAATCCCATGCTTCGGCGCGATAGCGACGACACTAACCACCAACTAACTAACTAAACCTCAAACAAAAAAAGACTTTCTGAGTTGAATTGGTATAGAAATTGGTCTATAATTGGTCTATACCAAAGATAAATAAAAACACAGAACGCATTTTTTAAGGGGAAATAAAATGAAGATTCTACAAGTTAAAGATCAACAAGCTGGTGGCCGCGCAGGATACGATGTCTTTGCAGAGGCTGTTAAGAATGGCGCACACGTTTTTGGATTGGCAACTGGTTCAACGCCAATCTCAATTTATGATGAGTTGAAGGCTAGCGACTTGGACTTCTCAGATAAGATTTCAATCAACTTGGATGAGTACAAGGGCTTGCCTGGTACGCACGAGCAAAGCTACCGTTACTTCATGAACGAGCACTTGTTCAATGCTAAGCCATTCAAGGAGAGCTATGTCCCTGACGGTATGGCGGATGCTGAAACTGAGACGAAGCGTTACGAAGGTATCATTGACGCAAACCCAATCGATCTACAAATCTTGGGATTGGGTCAAAACGGTCACATCGGGTTCAACGAGCCTGGTACGCCATTCGATTCTTTGACGCACGAAGTGACGTTAACTGAGTCAACAATCGAAGCAAATGCGCGTTTCTTTGAGCACGAAGACGAAGTGCCTCGCTACGCCTACTCAATGGGAATCGGTAGCATCATGAAGGCTAAGGAAATTTTGTTGGTTGCTTACGGGGCAGCGAAGGCTGATGCTGTGGCAGCGATGATCGAAGGACCGGTTACGGAAGACATGCCTGCAAGTATCTTGCAAAAGCATGCAAATGTCACAGTTATTATCGATGAGGCAGCTGGTGCAAAGTTGACCAATCGTGAAGAAATTGTGCCGTTTGTGTAGGAAATCCGACTAATAGGAGAATAGGCGGGGGCATTGGTTGCAAACGTATACATGGGGTGTTATATTAATACTCGTAAAGCAGAGATGCTTTACACAACCAATTCTCTTTCTCTCTCTTAGCCGCTGTAACTTGCCAGTTATAGCGGCATTCTCTTTTTATAGGTATGTATTTTGCATACATTTTTAAAAATTCACTAAGACCGCTTAGTAATTTCGCACAAAAAGCTGTGTATTTTGCGATGCATAGCGTATACTAATCAGGTAATAATTAATAAAGAGGTATTATCACATGGCTTCAAAGACAGAATTGATCGACTTGGTTGCAGCACAAACTGAATTGCCAAAGTCAGAAACTGCTAAGACAGTTAACGCATTGTTGGACGTTATCAAGAACGAACTTGCTAAGGGCGAGAAGGTCGCTTTGGTAGGCTTCGGAACTTTCGAAGTTCGCGAGCGTGCAGCACGTAAGGGTCGCAACCCACAAACTGGTGCAGAAATTGAAATCGCAGCCGCAAAGGCACCTGCCTTCAAGGCTGGTAAGGACTTCAAGGAAGCCGTTAACAAGTAATCATTAGATTGCATAAATTAAACGCCGTACGATTTTGTGTCGTACGGCGTTTTTTTGTGCTCCAAATTCCCACTAACAATTCGAAAGACATAAAAATTTATGTTTGCTTTTAGCCCCCGTGAAGTATCGCCTAAGCTTGGACTCATATTATAAGCCTTGTCAAAAAATAGATGGAGGATAGCGATATGACAGATCGTTATGAACAAAAGAAGCAACGACCTTGGTTGCAGTACGTCACGCTTGGCATTGCCACGTTAGCAATGGCGTTTAGTGCTATTGCAGCGTTTCATCCGTTTGGTTTAGGTGAAACAAGTCGACCAAATATGACCCAGCAAACTGGGGGCTTTGGTGGTAATGGTGGTCCGATGGGCGGTTATGGTAACCAATCACAGTCAAATTCAATCGATGATGCTGCAGCAAGTAGCGCAACGACACAATGATAGGAGCGACAAGTAACATGAATTTCGTAAAACGAGCAGGTATCACATTGTGGGCGCGAAAAGGGCGCTCGGTCTTGTTAGTCCTCACATCAACGGTTATTTTAGCGTTTGTGATGGCTGGTTTGATTGTGCAAAACGCGGCCCTAAAAGCAGCCACGAATGCCGCTAATTCAGTTGGATCAACAGTAACGTTGTCGGCTAACCGAGAGAAAATGTTTGAGCAGATGAAGGTGGCGCAATCATCCGAATCTTCTTCTAGTGACTCGTCATCTTCAGACACAACGACGTCGATTACGATGCCAACGGCAACGATTTCAGAGGTTAAGAAGATTGCGGCGCTTTCAAACGTCGCCTCATACAACATCACGAATAGTGCCTCAGTAAACGCCTCAAGTTTTAAGGCGATTACAACCACATCAACGAATACGCCGATGGGTGGTGGTGATCGTGGTGGCATGATGGGTAATCAAAATTCAGGTGACATTCAAATCAATGGTGTGACGTCAACCACGTCAACGGCTTCATTTTCTGATGGCACAGCCAAAATCGTATCAGGTCGTGGCATTAAGACGAGTGACCAAAACACCAATAATGTTGTGATTGCAAATGAATTGGCCACGGCTAACAACATTAAGGTTGGCGATACGTTGACTGTTAAGACAACGGATGATGCGGCGACTGAAAAGACCGTTAAGGTTGTCGGCATTTACAAGTTGAAGACAACGACCGACGGATTCCAACGGGAAGATCCGGCTAACACAATTTATGGATCATTCACATTGGCTAATGATATTAATGGTACGCCAGATCAAGCATCAAACGTGACGTTCACGATGGCTGAACCTGCTAAAACAACAGCGTTTGTGAAGCAAGCCAAGAAGTTGATTGATACGTCAGAACTTACTTTGACGTCTGATGCAAGTCAATACAAGACGGTGGCTGCAAGTATGAAGAACGTGGCAGCATTTGCCTCTAAGATTGTTTGGATTGTGTCAATTGCCGGTGTCTTGATTCTTGGTTTGATTATTATTTTGATTACCCGCGAGCGACGCCGTGAAATTGGTATCTTGGTATCAATTGGTGAGTCTAAGCCAAAGGTTGTTGCCCAATTGTTCACGGAAATGCTGGTTATTTTGGCAATTGCGCTAGGTATTGCAACAGCAGCCGGTAATAGTGTTTCTGGCTTAGTTGGTAAGCAACTTGTACAACAACAAACGACCCAACAAATGCAATCAGCGCGTGGTGGCATGCCAGGTGGTGGCCAAAACGGGCAACAAGGTGGTGCGCCATCAGGCAAGCCTAGTGGCGGCATGGGCGGTGGCCCAATGATGGGTGGCGGTGCAGCTGCTAAAAATGAACAGTTGGATGTCGCAATGACGCCGGCAGCAATTGCAGAATTGGGCGGCGTTGCGTTCTTGATTGCGGTGCTTTCGGTATCAGGGGCCGCCTTTAGTATCTTGCGTATGCGACCAAAGCAAATTTTGCAAGCCGATTAGTGAGGAATAATAATGACGCTAGAAATTAAAAATTTAACGCATTGGTATACAACGGCGGACAATGCGTTGTACAAGGATGTTAATCTGACCTTCGAAAGTGGCAAGTTTTATGCCATCGTCGGTGAATCAGGATCTGGTAAGACAACGTTGCTTTCATTTTTGGCAGGGCTAGATGTCCCACGTGAAGGCGATATCCTAGTGGACGGTGTTTCAATCAAGAAGATTGGCCTAACCGCTTTTCGACAGAAGTACGTCTCAACGATTTTTCAGTCATACAATCTATTGACGACGATGACAGCGTTTCAAAATGTCCAAACGGCATTGGCCATTACGAAGTCAAAGCACGCAAATGATAAGACGTATATCTTGGAACAATTGGCCCGCGTCGGGATCGACGAAGAGAAGGCACAAAAGAATGTGCAACGTTTGTCTGGTGGTGAACAACAACGTGTCGCAATTGTCCGCGCTTTGTTAGTGGATGCGCCGATTGTGGCTGCCGATGAAGCGACGGGAAATTTGGATCACGAAAATTCAGAAAAGATTGTTGCGCTCTTTGCTGAACTAGCCCACGAATTTGGCAAGACGGTTATCTTGATTACCCACGATCGTGAAGTAGCCAAGCAGGCCGATGAACAGCTTTTGTTGAAGGACCATGTCTTTACGCCAATTACAGATTAAGTTAAGAACAGGCCGAGGAAAACAAACCTCGGCCTGTTTTATGCTACACTAATCGTTAGATATCAATGAAAAGCGAGAAATATGATGCAATTAACTGGAAATGATTTTATTGCAGCGATTAAGGATGAACAGTATGAGGTGAAGTCGTTTACCGCGGCAGACCAAGCAACTGTTAATTTGGACGATTTGTTTACATATGCTGAAAAGGCGTTGGCAGATAACAAGCTTTTCAGTGCAGAATTGCTTATTAGTGGGGATGAGCCAATTAGCTTGCGTTTGGAAACCGGTCTGATTAATTTGCCAATTCGCTACACAAATGCGATTAGCAAGATTGTGATTAATGATCCGGAAACTGATGTGACCCTTTACATGATTGTGGAACACCCATTAGTGACAAAGTCTGGCCTACGTATTGAAACGGCAGCAACTGTCGCGGCGTTTTTGGATGATCCAGAAACGGTAGAAGCAAAAATTGCTGCCTTCTTTGATAAGGAACTGACTGCAATTAACGAGGCAATTGAAGAGCAAAAGAACGCACCGGCTGAAGAGGCAGAGGACGGCGAGTAGCGTTTTAGGTTTGGGTTTTGAGATGAGGTAGAGTATATATGGCACGAAGGAAGCGGATGTGTCGTAACAAGCGATTGGCAATCGTGTTGACGATTATTATTTTGTTGGTGTTGATTGCACCACAAGTTATTCGTTACTATATGAATGTGGCTGATGCTAATGCGGCAGCTAAGCAAGAGAAAGCATATATTGCTAAAGTCGGTAAGCAACAGGCTGCCATGGGTGCAACTGATGCTGATAAGTTACCGGTCACATCGCATTGGGATTTGAATACTGATGGTGAGATGAAGGTCGTTGTGTCGTCTAAGGCAATGAGTGAAACAGATGGTCAAGCGTTGGTTTGGGTAAATAAGGCGGCTGAAGTTTGGAATAAGGCATTAGGGGTCGACTTTATTAAAGTCACGTCAACTAAGGCTAACCAACACGAGAATGTTGATCGTAACGTCTGGCCAGATGATGCGGATTATCAATTGTTGATTGGCTACAAAGATATTACGGATGATCTTGGTAAGACGGATACAACTGTTTTGGCAACGACCACTGAAGCCGGTAATACGATGTGGATTTCAAAGCAAGCTGCCAAAGTGTGGTTAGCTAAGACGATTCAACGTGAAGACTATCTGTCTGGTGCCGTATACGGGCCGGTAACATCAAGGGACATTGAGGACTTGCACAACCAGGAAGCTGAGCATACAATTATCCACGAGTTCGGTCACGCGTTGGCTTTGAAACACCAAGGGCAAGCAAATGATTTGATGTCCCCAATGGTTGGTATTAACGACTTCAGTAAGCCGAATAAAACAGAAATTATGCAAGTTAAAACGATTCGTTATCTTGCGATGAACCCTAACTTGATGAGTGAGGGTTCATATAATACTGTTTTCCGAAAGTATTATCAGCAACTTAACGGGCAAGATTTGCCACAAAACTTGGTTGTCTTGAATGACAGTCATGAATAACGAAAACTAGATGTAGGAGTGGTTCCATGAATCATAATATTTTGTCAGCACACAAGGTGATTGGCACAATTGTTGGTATGATTGTCTTTGTGGTGCTGTTTAAATATATTGCCTGGCCTTCAGGCGTTGCACATACAGATATCACGTTGGCGCCAGCTTGGTTGGCGTTGATGTCAGCTATTTTTGGCCCAATTGCTGGGTTCATTGTGGCATTCATTGGACATTCGTTGACTGACCTGTCATCGGCAAGCTTGGATTCAGTTTGGTGGACTTGGGCAATTGCCGACGGTATGTTTGGCTTCTTTATGGGGCTGGCAACGACACGTATTGGTATTTTCATCGGTGAATTGACATCACGTAAGCTGGTGTTATTCAACATTTGGCAACTGATTGCGAATGCTGTCGTTTGGTTGGTTATTGCACCGCTTGGTGATCACTGGATTTATGGGACGATGCTTGGTAAGGCGTACGCTCAAGCTGGGATGGCAATGCTAGCGAATACATTGGTCATTGCGATTCTAGGAACGTTGTTTATTAAGTTGTACCACACGTGGTTTGTTAAGTAGTCGGCGCCCTTTATTCATTATTGATTTTGGGTAATGATTTTCTGAATTTAAAGTATATTAAAACGGTTGAACCCTTATTTTTAAAGGGCTCAGCCGTTTTTTGCTTGGACTGGTTCATGGTTTAACGGCATAGATTGTGGTAAAATTTATGCATTGATAATGAATAAAAGTGAGGTGCACCATGGGAAAGTTAATTGACGGCAAGCAAATTGCCAAGGACTTACGTGCAGCCGTTGCGCGTCAAACTGAAAAGTTGGTGACGCAAGGGATTACACCGGGGTTGGCTGTTATTTTGGTTGGGGATGACCCAGCTAGTGAGATTTACGTTCGCAATAAGGAACGTGCAGCTGGTAAGGTCGGTGTGAATGCACAGACAATTAAGTACCCAACAGATGCTTCAGAAGCAGAGGTGCTAGCCAAAATCGCTGAATTGAATGCTGACGATAGCGTTGACGCTATCTTGGTGCAAAGCCCAGTGCCATCACAAATTGATGAACACAAGGTGCAAGAAGCTATCGACCCACGTAAGGATGTTGATGGGTTCCACCCAGAAAACATCGGTCGTTTGTATGCTAACCGTGAAGGCTACTATCCAGTTGCCAACACACCACGCGGTATCATGACGATGCTACAGCACGAAGGTGTTGATGTGGCGGGTAAGCACGTGGTTGTGATTGGCCGTTCAATTTTGGTTGGCCGTCCAATGGCTGCCTTGCTACAAGGTGCCAATGCAACCGTTTCACTATTGCACCGTTACACGCCAGCATCGTTGACGGAATTGCTTGTGAGCGAGGCTGATATTGTCATTGTTGCAACTGGTGTTCCTGGCCTGATTAAGGGATCAGAATTGAAGGCAGGAGCGGTGGTTATTGATGTTGGTATTAACCGCCTTGAAGATGGTTCACTAGTAGGGGATGTCGATTTTGAATCAGCTGAACCAGTTGCTAGTTTGATTACGCCGGTCCCTGGTGGTGTCGGACCAATGACAATTGCAACGTTGCTACAAACGACGGTTGAACTTGCCGCACAACACCACGGGGTTGCATTGGAGGACCCATGGCAGACTATTTAACAGTGTCGGCGTTGACGTCGTACTTAAAGCGTAAATTCACAGCCGATCCCTATCTAAAAGAGGTCTATGTGACGGGTGAAATTTCCAATTATCGCCAACGTCCTGGGCATCAATATTTTTCACTGAAAGATGATGGTGCCGTTTTGAACGCAACGATGTTCAAGTTCGCTTTCCAAAAGTTACAGTTCAAGTTGGAACCGGGAATGAAGGTGAACGCTGTCGGACACATGGATTTGTATGCGCCGAACGGTTCGTATAGTTTGATTATTGATAAGCTGGAACCGGACGGGGTCGGCGCGTTGTATCAGGCCTACGAGCAATTGAAAGCGAAATTGGCTGAGGAAGGGTTGTTTAATCAACTGCAACGTCCAATCCCACGCTTTCCAAAGAAAATTGCGGTTATCACATCACCAAGTGGTGCGGTCATCCGTGACATTATGACAACAGTGCAACGACGTTATCCAATTGCAGAAATCGTCCTCTATCCGGCGGTTGTGCAAGGAGATGGCGCTGTACCATCACTAACTGCCCAGATGACGGCGGTTGCTGAAGCGGGCGACTACGACGTTTTGATTATGGGACGTGGTGGTGGATCGATCGAGGATTTGTGGGCGTTTAATGAGGAAGCAGTCGCACGGCAAATGCTGACGATGCCGATGCCAATTATCAGCTCGGTTGGTCACGAAACGGATACGACGATTGCTGATTTCATTGCGGATCAACGCGCGGCCACGCCAACAGCTGCTGCCGAATTGGCCACGCCAGTTCCATTAGCAGACTTGTGGTTAGGCATTCAGCAAATGCAACAACGGTTGGTTAACCAAATGCAACGACAAGTCGTTAATTCACAAGAACGGTTGCAACGGTTGCAAAACAGTTATGTTTTGACACAACCGGCTCGCCTCTATGAGGGGTACTTACAACGTTTAGACATTGCGCAGCAGCGACTCCAACAATCCGTTGTGACTTTGGTAACGCAACGACGTCACCAATTTGATTTGATTGCACCACGTTTAACAAATGCCATGACCCGTCAAACTGAAAATGCCGAACAACGAGTCGGTAAAGCCGTTGCAGGGTTGCAATTAGTTAGCCCGCTGGCCATTTTGGCTCGTGGCTATAGCGTTGTTGAACAGGATGGCCATATCCTAAATTCGGTGGCGGATGTGACATTGCAAGAAGATGTTCTGATTCGATTGGCAGATGGTCAAGTGACAGCGACGGTAACGAAGAAAGAAGAAACAGAATAATGGCAGAAAAAACATTTGAAGAAAACTTGGCAACGCTGGAACAAATCGTTGCCCGCTTGGAAAAGGGTGATGTGCCTTTGGAAGAAGCGTTGAAGGAGTTTGAGACTGGCGTAAAGTTAAGTCAAGAACTACAAAAGACGCTACAAACGGCTGAACAAAGCTTGGCAAAGATTGTTAATGCGGATGGTTCAACCTCAGATTTTAATCCCGAGGCGTAGTATGAATTTAACAGAGTTTGCCAGTGAAGTTGTCCCAAAGATTGAAGAGACTTTGGCAACCGAATTGAAGCAAAGCACAACGGAAAAGACACTGCGTGATGCCATGACTTATGCCGTAATGGCTGGTGGTAAGCGATTGCGTCCGTTGTTGACATTGGCGGTGGCACAATCTTACGGTATGGGTGTACCGGGGTTGGTCCGTGCTGCAAGTGCATTGGAGTTAATCCACACGTACAGCTTAATTCATGATGACTTGCCTGCAATGGATAATGACGACATGCGCCGTGGCAAGCCAACGACTCACCGACAATTCGGCGAAGATGTGGCGATTTTGGCAGGGGATGCTTTGCAACCGTTGGCTTATCAATGGCTAGCTAGTGACCCGCTATTAACAACACCACAAAAGGCGGAGCTAACCCTACAATTAGCTTTGGCATCAGGTGCCAACGGTATGGTGGCTGGCCAAGTGATGGATATGGCAGCGACGAATGCTGATACGATTACGCTCGATCAAGCGAAGGCCATTCACTATCGCAAGACCAGTGCGTTGATTGCATATGCCGCTATTGCTGGTGGTATCATGGCTCATGCATCAGAAGCAGTCAAAGAACAACTTTGGAACTTCGGCATGGCATATGGACTTGCTTTCCAGATTAAGGATGATTTGGATGACCTTGGTCAGGACGATGATGAGGACAAGCAAGCATATCCAACGTTGCTTGGTGTACAAGGCGCGGTTGATGCATTGCGTGAGCAAGTTAACCTTGCTAATCAGGCATTGCAAAAGTTTGGTGAATTGACAGGTAACGACATTACACTGTTGGTATCATTTTTGGATTACTTTAACGAGACATTGGAGAAATAATGGCGATTGAGAAAGAACGAGTAGACGTTTTGGCTGTTCAACAAGGGTTATTTACCTCACGTGAACAAGCCAAGCGAGCAATTATGGCTGGTGAAATCTTGGGAGAAAACGAGCAACGCATGGATAAGGCGGGCGAGAAGATTCCGGTAACGACTGAGCTACACTTGAAGGGCGCACCAATGCCATATGTATCACGCGGTGGCTTTAAGCTTGAGAAGGCCTTGGATGTGTTTGATATCTCAGTTGATGGCAAGACGGTCTTGGATATTGGGTCATCAACAGGTGGCTTTACCGATGTGTCATTGCAAAACGGGGCTAAGTTGGTTTACGCACTGGATGTGGGAACAAACCAATTGGCTTGGAAATTGCGTTCAGATGACCGTGTCGTGGTGATGGAAAACACCAACTTCCGTTATTCAGAATTGCAAGATTTCACGCAAGGACAACCTGAAGTGGCAACGATTGATGTGTCATTCATTTCATTGAACTTGATTTTGCCACCACTCTCAAAGATTTTGACGCCAGGTGGTTCAGTGGCAACGTTGATTAAGCCACAATTTGAGGCTGGTCGTGAAGCAATTGGGAAGCACGGCATCGTTAAGGATGCTGCAACACACCTAGCAGTTATTGATAAAGTGGCTGGCTATGCAAAGGCAGCTGGTTTCAGTATTGTCGGGTTGGACTATTCACCAATCAAGGGTGGTTCAGGAAACATTGAGTTCTTGGCGCACTTGGTTCTTGATGGTGGTGATAGTACGATGTCTGAAGCTGAACGTGAAGCCGTAGTGGCTGGTGCACACGCACAATTGAATGCACGTCGTGAGGAAAAGACGGATGAGACGAAGTAAGCAAGAACGTCAACAAGCCATTAAGACGTTGATTAGCAACGAGCAAATTCAACGCCAAGAAGACTTGGTACGTAAATTGAATGAAGCTGGTTGGGAAGTTACGCAAGCAACAATCTCACGTGATATTACGGAAATGCAATTAGTGAAGGTACCGCTACCTACTGGTGGCTTTGCCTACGCTGTTATGTCAGGGGCGGATTACTTTGGTCAGTTGGGTCGCATTTTGCAAGAGACGACGACCGATGTCGCAACGCAAGGTAACATGATTATGATCAAAGTAGCACCTGGTACTGGTCCAGCTCTGAAGACGGCCTTAGAAGAAGCTAATTTGCCAGAAGTCTTTGGACTGATTGGTGACGATGCCGGTGTTTTGGTAATTTTGCGTGAGGGTGAGCTTGCAAAGGACTTTGCAAATAAGTTGACGGCGCAAGCTTAGTTAACGGAAGAGGAGCAGGCTATGCTACAAGAATTATCAATTCAAAATTTTGCGATTATTCCAAAGCTCAACATTAGCTTCCAACCGGGGATGACGGTTTTGACTGGTGAAACCGGTGCTGGAAAGTCAATTATTATTGATGCCGTTGGTCTATTAACCGGCGGTCGTGGTTCACAAGATTTCATTCGTGAGGGTGCTGATAAAGCGGTCTTGCAGGGTTTAATTGATGTGGAGCCGGGCCAACCGATTACACAATTACTTGATGAGTTGGGAATCCCGCTAGAAGATAACCAATTATTAATTCATCGTGAATTGCATAAAAGTGGTCGTAATGTCATTCGTGTTAACGGTAGTTTAGTCAATGCGACGACACTTAAGGAAATTGGTCAGCACCTGGTTGATATTCATGGCCAGAACGAACACCAAGAGTTGATGCAAGTTGAGCGCCATTTATCATTGCTGGATGAGTATGGGAAGAAGACCATTGGACCGGTACTAGAGAAGTATCGTGCAGCGTACGATACCTATCGTAGTCTGGAAAGTGCATTCCATAAGCGTCAGGCTGACGAACAAGCGTGGGCGCAACGTCTTGATATGCTGAGTTTTCAGAGCAAGGAATTGGCGGATGCTAGTTTGGTTGAAGGCGAAGAAGAGATGTTGGAAGCTGAGTATCAAGAACTCACCAACTTCCAAGACGTTTTGGCAGCCCTTTCTAAGGCGCATGAAGCGTTGGACGGCGATTGGGATAACAACGGTCTAGAGACCATTTCTACTGCTATGAGCGCGATGGAAGATATCGAGGAGTTGTCACCTAAGTATGCAACGTTAACTGAGGCAGTACGCGGTGCGTATTACGAACTGCAGGAAGCAGCGTCTGAAATTTTGTCAGTACGGGATGGTTTGGAATTTGATGAAGAACGCCTACGCGAAGTGGATGATCGTTTGAACTTGATTCGCTCATTGGAACGTAAGTACGGCGCAACCATTACCGACGTATTGGCGCACCAAGCGAAAGTTGATGCTGAATTGGCTGAAATGGGCGGTGGCGAACAATCAGCAGCTGAACTCGCTGAGCAAGTTGAAGTCGCTGAGCAAAAGGCCCGTACACTAGCTGAGAAACTTCATGAGCTACGACTTAAGGCAGCCAAGCAGCTAGCGACGAAGATTCATGAACAATTAAGTGATTTGTACATGGAGAAGGCAGTTTTCTCAGCGCACATCACAGAACTGAAAGAACTTAATGCCACAGGATTAGACGCAGTTGAATTTTATATTCAAACAAACCCGGGTGAAGGTGCTAAGCCGTTGGTTAAAATCGCCTCTGGTGGTGAGCTTTCGAGAATGATGCTCGCGATGAAGACGATCTTTTCACGCGAACAAGGTATTACGTCAATTATTTTTGATGAGGTTGATACCGGGGTGTCTGGCCGTGTTGCGCAAGCCATTGCTGAAAAGATTGCAGTGATTGGCCGTTATTCACAAGTATTAACAATTACACACTTACCGCAAGTAGCGGCAGTCGCTGATAACCATTACTTTATTGAAAAGCAAGTGGTTGGTGATCGTACTGAGACAAGTATTCACACACTTTCAGAGGATGAACGTGTTAACGAAGTTGCCAGAATGTTGTCTGGGGATGAATTAACCGATGCAGCCAAAGAAAATGCCCGTGATTTGATTCAACGAGCGGTTGCTAAGCGAAGTGAATAGAACCATTAACCAGGACTTTTGGGTCCTGGTTTTTTTAAACGCAAAACTTGCATGCTGACATAAAGTGTCTAGAATAAAGATACGATTATTTTGAGAGTGAGGGTGATGATATGCCGATAGTAGTGGGTAAATTAACACCACAACAAATTGCGCCATTTGGACAACTGCTAAATATGTATGCTGATGCAGCTGAGGCTCGTGACAGATACAATGCGACAAGCGCTGATGCACAGGGCTTGTTATTTGTGACAGATGATGATGCGATTGAAGCTGCGGTGGTTTATCGTGAGCAAGATGGTGATGTGACACTAATTAGTGCTCTGGGTTGGAAAGCGATCGACCGTTTGGCGTTGTTTGAACAATTAATCACCTATTTTAGTAAGCAACGCGTGAAATCACTAACCATAAAGGTAGCGCCAAATCAGACAAATAGCCCATTGTTGGCTGGCTTTAACCGGGTGGCTGAGTTAACGTATCGGCATGATTTTGCATATCCAGTTGCCTTGGTACTTGGTGGTGGTGGGGCACACGGTGCATTTGAAGCGGGTGTATTCGATGTGCTAAAAGCACGCGGTATTGTGCCACAAGAGGTGTTGGGTGTTTCGGTAGGGTCAATCAATGCCATGTCATTTATGCATTTGAATAGTGATATCTCACACCATACTTGGGACACGCTGACGACGGATGTTGTGTATGAGGTGGATGAAGTCGGTGTTTCTAGAACTGACTTTACGAAGACAATCGCGACGCACTTAGTTGGTCGACACTATTTCAACAAAGAATCATTACGCGAATTGATTTATCCGGTTGTTGTCCATGAGTTAGCGACACCAAGGTTAGCAGAAATGACGCTGGTAGCCACGGAGTTCCCGTTGCTAAAGGCCACACCGTATAGTGTGACGGATGAAACCACAGCTGACGAATTGACCGATTGGATTCTAGCATCGAGTGCGTTTTACCCAGTTGTGTCCCCAGTGATGATTAACGGGAAGCAATACATCGATGGTGGCTATTCGAATAATTTGCCAATTAATCTTGCAGCTGATCATGGTGCAAAGGAAATTTATGCGGTATCAATTATGGATGGGGTCCCTGAAAACTGGGAGCGCCCAGAGGATGCAGTGGTTCACTTCATTCGAACGCCGTGGCAGTTCGGACCATTGCTAGACTTTTTCCCTGACTTGAGTGCCACCTATGTGCGTCTTGGTGAAATCAGAACACGCCAAGTGCTTGGTGAACTGGGTGGCTACTATTTTGCTTTGCCAGCTGATGTTAATTTTAGTTGGTTGGGTGGTAGTCAGTTAGTGAAGCGGTTGGCGACTGACCCTGTGACAGCACCGATTGCAGCGCTTTTGACGGACCTACCAGTTTGGTTGGCCTGGCAACAATGGATTCGTCGCGATGCTGATCCGGAACAAAAGGAGACGGCAGCTGGTCAGGGACTGGCGACGATTGAACGTTTAGCAAGATTGCTAGATGTTGATAAGCTAGCCGAGTATGATTTAACGACCTTTATTGAGGCCATTGTTACGGCTGGTAAAGAAAAACGTGATATGCTACCAATGCCGACTGGCACGATTAGTCGAACGTATATGTTGGCTAATTTGGATGTTGTCCTAAGTGCCGTGTTGTTCTTGTTGTCTAAGTCGGAAAAAACGAGTAGAATATAAAATTGATTAGCTAGAGAAAAAGATAGGAGTAAGAGTACCATGAAGCGTGGCGTATTGATCGTACTATCGGGTCCGTCAGGTGTTGGTAAAGGGACTGTGCGAAAGGCGTTGTTTGAAGAGACGGACATCGACTTTCAATATTCAATCTCAATGACCACACGACACCCCCGAGCAGGTGAAGTAGACGGAGAGGATTATTTCTTCGTAACTCGTGAAGAGTTTGAGGCAGAAATCGCCAACGACGGTATGTTAGAGTACGCCGAGTATGTGGGAAACTACTACGGTACGCCAAAGAGCTTTATTGAAAAGACTTTGGCAGCCGGTCGCGACGTCCTACTGGAAATCGATGTTCAAGGTGCTTTGCAAGTGAAGGAAAAGATGCCAGAAGGTGCATACATCTTCTTGACGCCACCTGATCTTGGTGCACTGAAGGAACGTTTGATTGGTCGCGGTACCGAAGCGATGGAAGTTATCGACCGTCGTGTCTCTGCTGCAACTGCTGAAATTCGTATGATGGCTAATTATGATTATGCTGTCGTTAATGACGAAGTGCCTTTGGCGGTTGACCGTATTAAGGATATTATCAAGGTTGAACGTTTGCGCGTTAACCGTGTGTTGCCAGAATATATTGCAATGATTGAGGAGCTAGAATCATGATTTTATACCCATCAGTTGATAAGTTGTTGGAACGTGTTGACTCACGTTACAAGTTGATTGCCTTGGGAGCTAAGCGCGCCCACGAATTGGAGCAAGGCGCATTGCCAACGTTGGCACACTTTGATTCAGTTAAGCCAATCGGCCAAGCTTTTGAAGAAATCGAAGCCGGTAACGTTGTTATCGACGAAGAAGCTACTAAGTTGGAAGCCGAGCACTTGGCTGACTAATTATAGTTAAAAAGACCATCCACAAGTTGGATGGTCTTTTTTTGCACATACGGGTACAAAAAAAGCCGCGAAACCAATCGCGACTTTTTAGAATTATTGATTCATTTGCTTTTGCTTCTTGCTGATAATTGATTGGCGAACTGCACTGATGATAGCAGGCAAGGCCGTTACCACCAAGATACCAATAATAACCAATGAGAAGTGTTCGCTAACAAATGGGATACCGCCGAAGTAGTAACCGGCTTCAACGGCGACAACGACCCAAATTGTTGCAGCGATGACTTCAAGCATCAAGAAGTTCTTGTACTTGAAACCTGAAATAGCAGCTGTAAATGGCACCAAAGTACGAATGATTGGCAAGAAACGACCCAAAATAACGGCCATCTTACCGTGCTTAACGAAGAAATCATTTGCTTCCGCCAAGTGCTCGTCCTTAATGAAGCGACCAAGTAGTGGGTGCTTAACTAACTTCAAGCCAACCGTGCGACCCAAGAAGAAGTTCAGTGAGTCACCAGATACAGCGGCAATCCAGAACATGATCATGAGTACCCAGTGGTTAAGGATACTACCATGCAAAGCTGAAATTGATCCGGCTGCAAATAGTAGTGAATCTCCAGGAAGGAATGGGAAGATAACCGATCCCGTTTCAATGAAGATGACAGCGAAAAGCGCGACGTATGACCAAATGCCCCATGCGTTAACCAGATTGTTCAAATGAACATCAAGGTGCAGGAACAAATCGATAATGTGCATCATAATATTTGTTTACTCCCAGTAATCTGTTTGAATGTCTGTTGACAACTAGATTCTAGTTTACCATGTTTTTGGGGCAGTGTGAGTGGCCTTAATGTTTATGTTATAATACAAGCAGTGAATTTTAAGATTTAGAGGAGAATGAAGATATGGCATTGCCACAATTTGATTTGGCTGCAGTAGAAGGCCCAGTTGCTGTTTTGGAAACAACAAAGGGTACGGTTAAGATTCAATTATTCCCAGCCCAAGCGCCAAAGACGGTAGAGAATTTTGTTGGATTGATTGAAAAGGGATACTACGATGGTATTATCTTCCACCGTGTCATTAGTGATTTCATGATTCAAGGTGGTGACCCTACTGGAACTGGTATGGGTGGTGAGTCACTTTGGGGTGATTCTTTTGAAGATGAATTCTCAGATGAAGTCTTTAACTTGCGTGGTGCCTTGTCTATGGCGAATGCTGGTCCAAACACAAACGGTTCACAATTCTTTATTGTGCAAGCTTCACGTGTACCAGCGAACATGTTGCGTCAACTAAAGGGGCTTGTACCTGATGAAGTTGTATCAGCATACGGTGAGCAAGGTGGTACACCATGGCTAGACAAGCGCCACACTGTATTCGGTCACGTTATCGAAGGTATGGATGTTGTTGACGACATGGCTAAGGTTCGTGTTAACTACGCAGACAAGCCACTTGAAGATATCAAGATTATCAAGGCAACAATTGCATAAGGTTGTCACTCGGGGTAAACCCGAGATACATATAATAAGAAAAACTAATTGGAGGAGGTTATTATGGCTTATCATATTGGTGAGATTGTGCAAGGAACCGTAACTGGCATTCAACCATACGGTGCTTTTGTACAACTCGATGATCACACGCAGGGATTAATACATATTTCGGAGTGTCGCTCGGCATTTATTCGACACGTTGGGGATGAATTGCACGTTGGTCAGGTGATTGACGTCATGATTCTAGATATCGACCAGTACAATGAGAAGATTTCATTGTCACGTCGTAGTGTATTAGATGCTAATCAAAAGGTTAGAACGGACCGTGAAAATCAACGTGTCGATAATTGGCACCATCATTATTGGACTAATCAGCATTTAAATATCGGGTTCGAAACGATTGCTGATAATCGTGATGATATGATTGCGGAAGCATTGCAACGTTTGAACGCACACGTTCACTAATTAAAGGGGGATGGCATTATGTCATTAATCGCAGGAACAGTTGTCTTTACTCGAAATGATCAATCATACTTCTTGGTCACAGATGAAGTCCCAACGCCACGCTTCTATACTGTTAAGATGCACAAGCATGACGGAGACACCGCGTTGGGATCATTGCTAACGGGGATGAAGGATGAACTTGGTTTTGATATTGATAACCTTCGCTTAGGAGAGTTAGCAGCTTGGCACGGTCAAGGGCTTGAAACAGCAGAAGACTTGATTTCATTGTATACATTCGAACCAGTCGATGCCGCACGCTTCAATATGGATCGACTAGGCATGCTAGGTTTGCAGTTTATGAATGCGAAGGATGCCGCTGATCTACTTCGAAATGTCGACATGACCGGTGTTGCACGATTGGATTAAATTGGGGCTTGCATTTGTTATAGATGTTCGGTATTATATTCAAGTTGAGTTTTTCAAACGAATCTAATTCGAATGCAAAACGATGCAAAATGAATTGAAATTGATTGTTGACAATCATAAATCAATTCGATATGATATATAAGTTGCTTGCGACGGAAAATATGTTCAAACTGTGAATGAGTTGTTTAAACAATTTGAAATAAGTTGTTGACATCCGCTTCATGAGTTGGTAAGATATAAAACGTTGCTGATGAGCAACTCCGAGATAGTTCTTTGAAAACTGAATATCGTTTCGATGAAACAAATGTGTAGGGTCATCAAGCTAGTTCTTGATGCAAAAACATTTGCGAAGTCAATTCGCTAGTAAATTCGTTTAACTTCTGTT
>SKDY01000088.1_pt1 | contig 77172 bp, 72 predicted proteins | sample 4826591 | NCBI WGS metagenome assembly SKDY01 (sample SAMN11008823, study PRJNA524170) | human gut metagenome | biome: Human fecal sample; material: Feces; isolation source: fecal sample from pouch patient p10, p22 | host: Homo sapiens | place: Israel: Tel-Aviv | collected 2016-06-15 | reverse complement strand
TCTAAATTATAATCTTTACGAGAATAAAAGGCTTGAATAAAATATCATTTATCCTCTGCCGGATTTTCAAATTTCAAATCAAAAAATCAGTCTCCTATCAAGGTATAGGAACTATAGACTTTTTCATATTCTTAATCATTGAAATTTATTCTTATCTACTATTTCTTCTACACTTGGAATATCTTCATCACACACTCCACAATCGGAGCCATGTCATAATATTTATATTCAGCAAGACGTCCACCGAAGATAACATTCTCCTCTTTTGAGGCCAATGCACGATACTGTTGCGCAAGGCGGTTATTTTTGTCGTCATTCACAGGATAATAAGGTTCCATACCATCTTGCCACTCTGTTGAATATTCACGAGAGATCATTGTCTTTGGATTGTCATAGACAGCTTGGCCAAATAATGCAAAATGTTTATGTTCGATAATGCGCGTATATGGGACAGCAGCTTCTGTGAAATTTACAACCGCATTTCCCTGATAATTCGGCATATCAAGTGTCTCTTGCTCGAAACGCACTGTGCGATAATCCAACTTTCCAAGTCGATAACCGAAGTATTCATCAATCTTACCTGTAAAAACAAGCTGTCTACATTGAACATCAAAGTTTGAATTTCTAACCTTATGAAATCCCGAAACATGATTGTAGCTATGCTCACAATCAAAGAAATCAACGTCAGTCATCGTATCAACGCCATAGAGCAAAGCTTCAATCAATCTATTGTATCCGACAATAGGGATGCCTTGATACTTATCATTGAAATAATTATTATCAAAGACAAATCTAACAGGCAACCGATTAATGATAAATGCAGGAAGTTCGGTACATTTCCGCCCCCATTGTTTTTCAGTATAACCTTTAATCAATCGCTCATAGATATCTTTTCCTATCAGTGTAAGCGCCTGTTCTTCAAGATTACGCGGTTCGCCAATACCTTCAGCTTTCATCTTCGCAATCGCTTCAGCACGCTGTTCTTCTAATTTGGCCCAGGCCGCAGCCGGTGTAGTTACCCCCCACATCTGATAAAAAGTATTCATGTTAAAAGGAAGATTATAAAGCTTCCCTTGGTAATCAGCAACGGGAGAATTTGTGTAACGATTAAATTCTACAAATGAATTTACGAAATTCCACACTCGCTTCGAATTCGTATGGAATATATGCGCACCATATTTATGCACATCTATACCCTCAATTGTCTCACAATATAGATTTCCCCCAAGGTGATTTCGTTTATCAATGACCAAACATCGTTTGCCTTGCTGACGGGCAAAGTGGGCAAATGTTGAACCGAAAAGTCCGGCTCCTACAATAAGATAATCGTAAACAGACTCCATTACTAATCCAAATAAACTTGCACTGAAATCATACAACTTTTCCTCCTCCTTCAACAAAAATATCAAGGAGAAAATACGATACTCATGCAACTATCCGCATCTGACTGATAATTTAATACCAAAAGTCCGCAGTAGCTACTATAGTGAATACAAACACCATAAGCATGAATCGTAAGTTGACAGATTATGCGTAATTTAGTCTACAAAGATAAACTTTTATTATGAATACGACAAATTTATCCATAAGAAAACGAAATATTGACGAAAACAGACAACACAAACAAAGTTTAACAAGCTATTAAAAAAGCAAATGCACACAATACAGTTTCATTCTCAAACGACCTCATACACCAAAGACACAAGCTTCTAAAAGCACGATGATCGTTTTATAAAGCAGCACCCATATATTCAAAGAAATCGTTCAAATCAAGTGGGAAATATTTGTATATGTCAGGAAAAAATGCGAATATTGCAACTGAAAACGGACAACGGACGCTCGTCCGCTCTCCAACAGCATTATCAACAGAAAGAAATATCTTTGGGAAATGGAACAGATAGAATTTCATCATAAACTGCAAATTCAATTGAGATTTACCGATGCCGATCAGTTCGGACACATCAACAACACGGCCTATTTCCAATATTATGATACGGCAAAGATTGACTATGTACGCAAAGTGTGTAACATTCCCAAAGGCAATCATGCCATTTTTGCAGTTCATGTAGAAGCCGACTTCCTTGCCCAGGTGCACAGTACTGACCGGGTTGAGGTGCAAACTGCCATTACCGAGATTGGAACAAAGAGTTTCACGCTTATCCAACGCCTTGTAGATATTGACACACAAGAAGTGAAATGCATCGGTCGCACTGTCATGGTAGCCTTTGATCTTGAGCGGAACGAGTCTGTTCCCATGCTGCCCGAATGGATTGATGCCATTTGCAAGTTCGAGGGGCGCGATGTAAGGAGAAAGCCTTGAATGGGCAAGCTATCCGGAAATTAATCTATTTTACATATTTTCCACGCATCATTTGTGAGAGCCGCAAATAATGCTTAACTTTGCGAAATCATTCATTATCTGAATGAATATGCCGGAGGCAAAGACTTATACAAGGTATGACCATCGGGCAAGAAAACAGAATACAAATGCTCTGTAAACGAACAAAAAAGCAGCATGGGCAGATAGCGGAGACATGCACATGCTTGTATAACAACAGTCTCCAACAACATTAAACACATGGACAACGAACAACTCAACGAGCAAAATTTCACACCGCAACAGGAAGCTCAAATCGAAAATGAAGTAAAAGCCGCATGCCAGGAAACCACACCTCCCATGCCTAAACCCAACAACAACCTTGCACTTGCCATCTTTACAACCGTGTGTTGCTGCCTTCCTTTTGGCATTGTTGCCATTATCAAGGCCAGCAAAGTCGACAGCCTCTATGCAACAGGACATTATCAGGAAGCAATCGCTGAAGCTGAAGCTGCCAAGAAATACAGCACTTACGGTATTGTCCTCGGCTTTATTCTCGGGGCTGTCTATACTATTCTGCAATTCTTCTTGGCCTACTCTAAAATGCACTGATTGTGAGTAAGATAAAAATTGGGGCAGTCATCTCTGCGGTGGCTGTCGCAATCTTCGCTCTATACATCGCCAATCCTTCATCTTATCAGCTTTGGCCCAAATGTCCTTTCAAACTTCTTACCGGGCTTGATTGCCCTTCATGTGGCATACAACGCTTTTTCCATGCCTTTCTGCATGGAGACTTTTTGCATGCTATCGCCTACAATTATTATCTGATTTACGCCCTGCCCTATGCACTTTCGTTCCTCGTAGCGATGGCCCTACCGCAAGGAAAATATAAAAACAGTCTGAAAAAAATCATTGAAAGCAAACCTGCCGTATGGCTTTATGTCATTACATTCTTTGCTTGGCTGATTGTCAGAAACCTCTATCACATTTGAAACATGGAACAAAATCAAGCAGAACAACTCATTTGCATCTACGCCAGTCGCTTGCCCCTGATGTCACTTGATAGCATCAAAAACCAACTGACACAAATGGACTACAGCCATGCCAGTTTGTTTATGTCACAGCTGAAAGACCCAACCATCAGTATCATTCTTTCAATTCTCACAGGTCATTTAGGTATCGACCGCCTCTACGTCGGTGATATTGGCTTAGGCATTCTGAAGCTATTCACCTGCGGAGGATTGGGCGTTTGGTGGCTGATTGACATTTTCATCATCATGGACAGAACTAAAGCGGCCAATCTCCAAACCTTTTTAAACCACAAATAAAAGGGCTGAAAAGCTCCTGTCGCTCCTAAAAGAGAAAGAAAAGGCAAACCGCTTTATCGAGAATTCTCTGCCTTTTCTTTTCTGAAGTGAGGCTTACAAGCCACATGCTTAAAGCCCACCGACAACGAAATATCCTTTTATCATTTTTCCGTTACAGGATAACTTTCTATTCCACCTTTTAGATTAACCACCTTAAATCCCATTCCCACAAGAATATTTGCCGCCGTCATACTGCGTCTTCCAGAACGACAATAAACATATGCCGGCTTTGAATTATCCAGCATTTTCCCTGCTTTTTCCTTGAAATCAGGTTGCAGGACATCGATATTCACCGCATAAAGAATATGCCGGGTGGCATATTCGCCGGCCGTACGTACATCAACAAGTTGCACACTGTCTTTCGTAATTGCCGATTGAAAGGCCTTTGCGTCCACACTTGTGATATTCTCATTCTGAGCACATGCAGTCAATGCCGAACCCAACAAAGCGCCTAAAAACATCTTGATTTTATTCATACACTTCTTATTTTATTTATAAATATTTCTCAAAAACACATAAAGAGAACTATTTTCTTCTTCATATCAGTCCTCATCTTATAATTGGTGCAAAGGTAAATAAATCCCCAACAAAATGAAGTAACAATTGTGTCCGAAAACCGGTTAATAATGGTTAAGGTATGTTTTATAACATATATATGTCACATTTCAAAGTAATTCATTCTTTCATCAAATTAAAAATCGTTACCTTTGGCAAAAACAATGGAGGACACTAATATGAAAAAGATAACCGCAGAGAATTTTGATGAGCTTTATGTTGACAAGATTGAGTTGGCAGAAATCGACAAATTTGTATGCAACGAGATGAGCCGACAGATTCATCGCTATATAAAAGGCATGTCAGGTTCAAAGACTATCATGCTTAAATTCGAGGAATCACTGTCTAAATTAAGTATTCCGGAGAAAGAAAAAGCTATTGCCCGCTATATTGATTTGAACCGAAAAGCCATCAGCGGACTTGATTGGAAGATGGTCATCACGCGTGCAGCTGCCAACTATTGCGACACCTACAGCTACTGGCATCGAATGATTAACAATCCCCGAAAGATTGTAGCTTACCTGCAACGCATCAAGAAGAAATACATCAAATTCCACGAAGTGTTTGAGGAAAACGGGAAGTTTGGCATCAAAGACCATGAAGGAAACATCCTCGTTCACCCGCTTTACGATTTTCTCCGCACGCCCTACGTCTATGTCGATGACCTCTGCATGATGCCTGTCATTGCAGAGAAGAATGGGAAAATGGGACTTATTCTGCCCGATGGAAAAGACACCATAATTGCCGAATTCATTTATGATGACATGCAATTGCGCAGTGAACCGCCTTACTTCGAGGCCATTCAAGGAAAAAAACATACGCTGATTGACAGATATGGAAAGAAAAGATAAAAGCCAATGAGCTTTCTGCGCCCTCTCCATTTGGAGCGGGCGCAATTGTTTTTCCCTGCTTCATATGTCATAAAAAGCCTTTGCCTGCTCCTCCATTTTGTAAGAATAAACTACAAATAAAACAGTACTGATTTTCGGAGCAAATAGAAATGAGAAATAAAAATATAAGACATTTCTCTATGATTTCATGCACATAAAATCACCATATCCCTCACTTGAAGTTGCAACATGAGTCATTTCAGACTGCCAAATGATGCATTTCACAGCCCAAAACAATACAGATTACGAGGTAATCTCACGTTATTTTGCAGCATTTCTCCATATCAAATGATGGCAACACTCGCCAAAGAATACATAATAACCTGATTGTCAATGCTTTGATTAAACCACTCAAAAATCGCGTATTTGAAGCCAGAGAGGTTTTTATTCAGAATGAAGGCACTCCTGAAAGGCCTTTTGTCAAATAAAGCGTCTGAATTTCAACACAGTTCAAGAAGCCTTAAACAACATCCATGCAAGCCTTTTTCTAACTCTTCTTGTCCTGCCTTTCGTGCATTCTGAACATTGAATTTTCCATGCCATTGACACCAATATGGCAAATCATAAAGCAACAGACCATGGGGAACTCACCACATAAACCGAAAACAGACCTTGCGAATATCTCTGCGATATGCACAAGGTCTGCTTCTGTTTCATTTCTCTTAGTTTCATAAGAAAAATCAAAAGATGAGACATTCTCTTTGTCTGCATCCTTGAGCCTCTTGTCGGATTCGAACCAACGACCCCGAGATTACAAATCACGTGCTCTGGCCAACTGAGCTAAAGAGGCGGGGTGGGCAAGCTATCCTTATCGCGTCGCTACAACCAAGTACCCTTGCTACGTTCCCATCCTGGGGGATTCCGAGGGAGCTGACCGTAAGGGACTTGCCCATGTTTGCCTTTGAAAGCGGGTGCAAAAGTAGTTATTTAATTTGTAAAAGCAAAAAGAAAGATTGGTTATCTCCATTCTTTTAACGTCTGTTTACAAATCAACCACCGTTATTCCGGCACCTCCAAACTGCACATGTTCATCTGCATAATGCTCTACATTGGGCACAGTGGCAAGATATTGCCGAATGAGATTGCGCAGAATTCCATTGCCTTTTCCATGCAGAATGCGCACACGACTCATGCCAACCAGAATGGCATCATCAATGAAATACTGCACTGCATTCAAGGCTTCATCGCCTCTCATGCCACGAACATCAAGATCTTGATGGAAATTCTTCTTATGGTCATCAATCGTATCGCGTGTTGCACGGCTTACTTGATAGGCAGTTTCATTGCTCCGTGAAGGTTCTTCGTTACTTGGTGTCACCGATTCCAAACGATGAAGCCGCATCTTCGAACGCATATCTCCAAAGACAACCGTACACATCTGGCCATCAATCGACTCAATGACACCTGTGGACTTCAATCCCCTGATGCGCACAGTATCACCCACAGCCAAGGTCTTTTCCGCCTTATCGACAGAGAGTTTTGCTGTAAACTCCGTCTGCTTTTGAGGCTGCAAGGCCTTTTCAGCCTTCTCCTGTTTGCGCTTTTCCCTGCGCTCCTTGCGTTGACGAAGCTGCTCAACTTTCTTTTCAAAGTCATCATCCGACAACAATCCATGGGCTTTCTTGCCCCCGGACGGCTGCTCATCTTTTACAGCCTGTTCAAATTGATGAAGCTCTTCACGTATCTTCTTCGTAGCTTCTTTCTCGGCTTGGCGCTCACGAATTTCACGAATGGCATTCTCTATGCGGCGGTTACTCTCACGAAGCAGCTCCAAAGCATCGGCTTTTGCTTTCGCAACTATCTCGCGACGCTGTTGTTGAAGTTCCTTGATTTCCTGCTCATAGCGGGCAATCGTCTTCTCCATATCCTTTTCACGCTGATGAATAGTCTGGCGTTTTCCCTCCCAATACCGCTTATCACGCACAATGTCCTGAAGATACTTGTCGCTCTGAATGTAGTCACTGCCCACGATTTCCGAAGCTTCAGCAATGACGTCTTCGGGCAATCCTATTTTCCTCGCAATCTCAATGGCAAACGAACTTCCCGGTCTTCCGATGGCCAATTGAAAGAGGGCACGCATCTCATGGCGGTCGTAGAGCATGGCACCATTGGCTACTCCAGGATGCGTATCGGCGAAATGCTTCAGGTTTTGATAGTGGGTCGTGATGACTCCCCACGCACCTTTACTGCAGAATTTATCCAAGACACTCTCTGCTATGGCACCTCCAATCTGAGGTTCCGTACCTGTTCCAAACTCATCTATCAGTATTAAAGTGCGGTCATTAGCCTGCTTCATCATGTTTTTCATGTTGAGCAGATGCGAAGAATAAGTTGAAAGGTCGTTCTCCAAGCTTTGTTCGTCGCCGATATCAATCATCACATCGTTGAATATTCCACTGGTGGAACGCTCACTGACAGGCACAGGGACACCGCATTGCAACATATATTGCAACAGTCCGACTGTCTTCAGACACACTGATTTACCTCCTGCATTAGGACCGGAAATCATCAGGATATGCTTCTCTGGCGTCAATGTGATACCTAAAGGAACAATCTTTCCACCACGAGAAGCCAATTGTTTTTCAAGCAAAGGGTGGCGAGCTTCTATCCAATCTATGTGGGGAGTGGCTTTCAGCTGAGGAGATATAGCACGTAAGTTTTTACCCAACTGCACCTTAGCCTGCAGGAAATCCATGACACCTAAGAAGTGGAAAGAGTCGAGAATCTCACGGACATTCGGACGAACATGCTGTGTAAGCGCCGTTAAAATGCGGATCATCTCCTGCCGTTCCTCGCTTTCAAGCTCACGGATATGATTGTTGGCCTCTACAACTTCTGTCGGTTCGACAAACACAGTGCGCCCCGTTGCACTCTCATCATGCACAATTCCATTGATACGACGCTTCAATCCTGGCGCTACGGGAATAACCAATCGGCCATCACGCACGGCAGGCGTGACATCTTTATCAACAATTCCTTCAGCCTGGGCAGCCCGAAGAATGCCATGGAGTGTACGTGAAACCGAGCCCTCGGCACGCACTAATTCGCGCCGAATGCGTTGTAACTCCGGCGAAGCAGTATCACGCATATGACCAAACTTATCAATTATCTGGTCAATACGCTGCACAAGATGGGGGAAAGTGGCTATACCATCAGCCAAAAGAAAGAGTGCCTGCCCTACTCTTTGCTCCGGATTGTCGGGATGAAGTATCTGTACAATCCGATGAATTGTGTCAAGAGAGCGACGAAGATCAAAGAATTCATCCTCCTCCAAATGTGTATTGGCTATGCGTGCACGGCTGACACTCTCGCACACATCATAAATGTTACTCAATGGAAAATCTGGATTTGCTTCAAGAAGCAGGCGCAGTTCGTCGGTCTGTGCATGCCACTCGTTCACGGTCTCTGCATCAGATGAAAAGGTCATCTCATCAACCTGGCTCTTTCCCAAGGACGAAAGGCAACGTTCACGTAACATGGAACGGACTTCTGTAAATCCAATCTTCAGCTCAAAATTTTCAGGATATATCATAACGCTTTTTATCAGTTGCAAAGGTAATAAAAAACTAAAAATAAGACAAAAAGTAAAGATGATATGTATATATATGGTAGAAAAACCTTATCTTTGCATTGTTTATAAACGTAATTTCAGTTGATGATTGATTTTAATGCCATTACTCAGACAAAGGCATTTGCTCGACAGGACGGCGTGTTCTTGAGTATGTTATGGATTGTAACCTTTGCATTGGTGATTTATGCGCCTCAGACAGACCTCGGCGGATTGCTTGTTTTCTCCACCCCTCTCTTTGTAGCGTGGCGAATGATTAAGTTCCGCAACTATGCGCTTGACGGCGTTATGAGTTATCGTAAGGCCCTTGTCTACTGCATTTACACATTCTTTTACGCCTCTCTCCTATTTGGAGCAGCTATCTTTATCTATTTCAGGTTCTTCGATAACGGCCGCTTCCTTGGTGTAATGAATACTGCCGTGCTTCAGATGATGCCTCTTTACAAAGAGAATGGTATCAGTACACAAGGGCTGACCGATGGCTTGACGCTTCTTGAAGCCCTTACCCCCATGGAGCTATCATTTCTGATTATCGTCTATGGAACACTGATAGGTTGGTTCAGTTCTATCTTTATTGCGTTCTTTGCCAAACTCAAACGTTGAATTATTTATTTAGAACAAATGGATATAACAGTTGTTATCCCTCTCTATAATGAGGAAGAATCGTTGCCCGAACTCCATGCGTGGATTAAGCGTGTGATGGAAAGTAATCAGTTCAGTTACGAGATTATTTTCATCAATGATGGCAGTACAGACCATTCATGGAATGTAATTGAGGACTTAGCCAGCAAAAATCCGAATGTAAAAGGCATCAAGTTCCGTCGCAACTACGGTAAGAGTCCGGCCCTTTATTGTGGATTTGCTGAAGCAGAAGGTGACGTTGTCATCACGATGGATGCTGATCTTCAAGACTCACCGGATGAAATTCCAGAACTCTATCGCATGATCATGGAAGAAGACTACGATCTTGTTTCGGGCTATAAGCAGAAACGATACGACCCATTGTCAAAGACATTGCCAACTAAACTCTTCAATGCCACGGCACGAAAGATCAGTGGTATTCATAATCTTCACGACTTTAATTGTGGACTGAAAGCCTATAAAAAGGCCGTCGTAAAGAACATTGAAGTCTATGGAGAGATGCATCGTTACATTCCATACCTTGCAAAAAATGCTGGCTTCGACCGTATCACAGAGAAAGTAGTGCAACATCAAGCACGCAAATACGGTAAGAGTAAGTTTGGTTTGAACCGCTTCTTCAACGGCTATTTGGATTTGATTACACTGTGGTTTCTGAGTAATTTCGGCAAGAAACCGATGCATGTATTCGGCTTCTTAGGCAGTGTGATGTTCTTTATTGGTTTCATTGCGATTATCTGCATTGGTGCAGATAAGGCTTATGCGTTGTTCTATCACATTCCACAGCGGCTCATCACCGACTCTCCTTATTTCTTCATCGCGCTGACAATGATGCTTTTAGGCAGTCAGTTTTTCTTAGCCGGCTTCATCGGAGACCTTATCAGCCGACAGAGTCCGAGCAGAAATGACTACCAGATTGAAAAGAAAATCTAACATAACAACTTTGAAGTAATGGAAAAGAACAAATATAGCCAAAAGAAAAGTCTCATGCTCTTAGTGGTCGGAGCACTTCTTATTGCCGGTTGTTCTACGATAGACTGTCCGCTCAACAATCGCGTATACAGTAAATATAAGTTGGCCGGTGATGTGAAAACGCTTAATAGTAAGATGACAATCACGGCCAACCTACACAATGGGAACGACTCCGTCATTATCAACCAAGCAGAGAAAACCGATAGTTTTGAACTGCCCATGAGCTACAGTATGCCCATAGATACTTTCTATCTTGATATTAAAGGGAGTGCACAAAGCTACAGAGATACGATTGCTGTAACGAAGACCGACATGCCACATTTCGAGTCTGTAGACTGTAGTCCGGCTATATTCCACAAAGTAACGGCAATCAATTACACACAACATACTATCGACTCGATTGTCATTAACCAACCAAACGTAACCAACAATGTTACAAAGAGCACTTTCCTTATCTATTTCAAGAGCGCTGATTTTTAGTCTGTTGCTCGTGCTCCCAGTATCCGTTGGTGCACAGCAGAAAAAGAAAATCATTGCGGTTGAACAAGACACAATAGCCTTATTCCGTGGCATTGCGGTGTCTACTGACTTGGTTGGCCCCGCGCAATTGGCTTTTGGCAGTTACGGACAGTATCAGGCCGCGGTACGACTGAACTTGAAAGATAAGTGGTTTCCTATTTTTGAATTTGGTTATGGCAAGGCCGATGCCAAAGATATCACAACGAAGTTGGCTTTCAAAACGAATGCACCATATGGTCGTATCGGTATGGATTGGAACTTAAATAAGAATAAGCACGACATCTATCGCATTTATGGCGGACTGCGATACGCCTATACTTCATTTAAATATGATGTAGACGGTCGTGGTATTACCGATCCCGTTTGGCGCAATCAGATTGACATTAACGCGCATAATCAGCAAGCAAGCTACCATTGGTTAGAGTTTGCATTCTCCATTGACGCAAAAATATGGGGACCATTGCGAATGGGTTGGAGCGTACGCTACAAGCGAAGACTCTATCATACCCATGCAGATATAGGCGAACCATGGTATATTCCCGGATTTGGTCGCAGCGGAAACAGTCGCTTAGGCGGTGAGTTCAACATCATTATGGAATTATGAGAAAGGGAAAGAAAATATATATTCAAGCAGCATTCCTGTTATTTTTGGTCGTTGGTACTATCCTAATTATCCGCCAACAGCAGGATATGCCTTACCAACACAATGAAGGTTTTATCTTTGGTACGGTGTATCACGCCACTTACCAGTATGACAAAGATCTCAACAAAGAGATTGTTACCGAGCTAAATAAGGTAGACGAAGAGTTTTCCATGTTCAACAAGCGGTCTATGGTGACTGCTTTCAATCAAGGTCGACAGATAGAAGCCAGTAAGATGTTCATGGAAGTATTGACTCTTTCACAAGCAATCAATAAAGAAACTGACGGTGCTTTTGATATCACTGTAGCTCCTTTGGTGAATGCCTGGGGCTTTGGATTCAAACATCAGCAGCTTCCCAATCGGCAACAGGTTGATAGTTTGCGTGCTTTAATGGGCATGCAATATATCAAGGTGGAGCATACAGGGGAAAAGAATATCGTTAAAACCGATCACAAAGGCTTGATGCTCGACTTCAGTGCCATTGCAAAAGGCTATGGAAGTGATGCGGTTGCTGCCGTGATGAGACGTCATGACATCAAGAACTACATGATAGAAATTGGTGGAGAAATTGTAACCAGTGGTATAAGTGAGAAGCGCTTGCCATGGAAAATAGGCGTTACCAAACCAAGTGATGACAGTCTTAACACCAATCAAAACCTACAAACGGTACTGAATGTTACCGACAGAGCAATGGCTACAAGTGGGAATTACCGAAATTTCTATTATAAGAATGGCAAGAAACTTGCCCACACCATTGATCCACGTACAGGCTATCCCGTACAGCACAGCCTGTTATCAGCGACCGTTCTTGCCCACAGTTGCGCCGAAGCCGATGGCTATGCCACTGCTTTCATGGTACTTGGCATAGAGAAATCCAAGGCTGTTTTGGATAAACATCCCGAGCTGTTGGCCTACTTTATCTATGCTGATAAAGACGGGAAAACAAAAGTTTGGTATTCGCCTTCTTTGGAGAAAACGCTTGTAAAATAACAAACAATGGAGAACGACCTGCAATTATACAGTCAATTATTAAGTCTGCCACTGTTCCAAGGACTTGGCAAAGCAGACTTAGAAGAGGTCGTGACCCACACAAAATTAGGCTTTCACAAATTTGAAACCGGCCAGATTATAGTCTGTGAGAATGACATCTGCAACCAACTTCATTTTCTTTTGAACGGTCAAATAGAAGTAACAACAGTGTCTGCTGGGCACAGTTATCAGATTACAGAGTCCATTATGGCTCCTGAACTATTACAACCCGAGCGTCTGTTTGGTCTGACACAACATTTCTCCAAGACGTTTAAGGCTTTGTCTACCTGCAACATTCTGACTGTTGAGAAAGATGAAGTCATACGGTTAAGTGACAAGTTTCTAATTTTCAGGATTAATCTTCTGAACATCCTTTCCACCTATGCTCAAAAGAATGAACGTATGTTGCTTCGACAACATTCCAACTCTCTTGAAAGTCGTATTATCCGCTTTTTTGCCGACCGTTGTTTACGGCCTGCAGGACGAAAAACCATAAAAATAAAGATGACACAGTTGGCATTAGAACTTAATGACAGCCGACGTGATGTATCGAAAGCATTGAATCATCTGAAACAAAAAGGCATTTTAACACTCAGACGCAATTTTATTGTCATTGAAAAAATTGAAGATGCCTTACAACAAACCCGATTATAAAACAAAAGTTAGTATGAATGAAATAAAAGAGAAAGAAAGAAAGAATCCATTCTTTATAGATTATGGTACGCCACACTACACCGTACCTTTCGATAAAATACAGACTTCCGACTATGAAGAAGCTTTCATGGAAGGTATACGTCGCGACGATGAAGAAATTGACAAGATTGTCAACGACCCAGAAGAGCCGACGTTTGAGAACACAATAGCCCGTGTTGATTTAGAAAACGGCGAGCATTATTATGACCTACTTGACCGCGTTTCAAACGTATTCTCGTGCATGCTGAGTGCCGAAACCAATGATGCACTTGACGCTTTGGCCCAGAAAATGAGTCCTATTCTCACTAAACACGCCAATGATGTCAGCCTCAACAAGAAACTTTTTGAACGCATCAAACAGGTATATGACCATCCCAATCGCGAGTTAACCCCCGAAGAGCAAATGTTGCTCAACAAGAGTTACGATGGCTTTGTCAGGAGTGGAGCACTTTTGGACGAAGCCGGTAAGGAGCAACTCCGCAAGATTACCGAGGAAACAAGCATATTGGCATTGCAGTTCTCACAAAACTTACTGAAGGAAACCAAGGCCTATGAACTGCATATTACCGATGAGAAGCTACTTAAAGGACTTCCCGATACAGCCAAGGAAGCAGCCGCACAGACTGCAAAAGAGAAAGAAAAAGAGGGTTGGATATTCACTCTTGACTTCCCAAGCTATACTCCTTTCATGACATACGCTACGCAACGCGAGCTGCGCAAGCAGATGTACATGGCTAAAAACACAGAATGTACACACGACAACAACGAGAATAACCTCGAAATATGCAAGCGACTGATTAATCTCCGCCGTGAGATGGCACAGCTGTTAGGCTTCGAAAACTATGCCGACTACGTTTTGAAACATCGCATGGCAAGCGATACAGCCCACGTGTATCAGCTGCTTAACGACCTCATTGATGCCTACAAACCGACGGCTCTCAATGAAGTGAAAGACATTGAGAACTTGGCTCACAAGTTAGAAGGCGATGATTTTGAAGTAATGCCATGGGACTTCGGTTACTATTCGCATAAACTCCAAATGGAGAAATACAATCTTGATGCCGAAATGCTACGTCCCTACTTTGAGCTTTCAAATGTAATCAAAGGTGTTTTTGGCCTTGCCACCCGTCTCTATGGCATCACTTTCAAACCCAACGACAATATTCCTGTCTATCACCCTGACGTAAAAGCGTATGAGGTTTTCGACAAAGACAGCAGTTTTCTTGCTGTTCTCTATGCTGATTTCCACCCTCGCAAAGGTAAGCAAGGCGGTGCGTGGATGACTGAATTCAAAGGGCAATGGATTGATCATAAAGGCAACAACAGTCGTCCTCATGTCAGTTTGGTGATGAATTTCACTAAACCTACAGCCGAAAAGCCTGCACTTTTAACTCTCGGGGAGGTTGAAACATTCCTCCATGAGTTTGGTCATTCCCTCCATGGAATGTTTGCCAACACCCGTTTCGAAAGTCTCAGCGGTACCAATGTATGGTGGGATTTCGTAGAACTTCCGTCACAATTCATGGAAAACTATTCGGTAGAGAAGGACTTCCTCCGCACCTTTGCTTTCCATTATCAAACGGGAGAGCCTATCCCCGACGACCTCATCGAGCGCATAGTCAAAAGCCGTAACTTCATGACCGCTTATGCCTGCTTGCGCCAAGTGAGTTTCGGACTCCTCGATATGGCCTACTATACCCAAAAGAAACCCTTCAACGAAGACATCATTTCCTTTGAAAAGGAGGCATGGAAAAAGGCTATGCTCAACAAGCAACTACCTGATACATGCATGACCGTACAATTCAGTCATATCATGGCAGGAGGCTATGCTGCCGGTTATTACAGCTATAAATGGGCTGAAGTACTTGATGCTGATGCATTCAGTGTATTCAAGAAAAATGGTATTTTCGACCGAAAGACAGCCCAAAGTTTCAGGGATAACATTCTCTCAAAAGGTGGCACAGAACATCCTATGACACTCTATAAACGCTTTCGCGGGCAGGAACCGACAATTAAAGCCCTGTTAGAAAGAAATGGAATCAAATAAAACACATCACAATATGACCGCTGAAGAAAAACAGCAACAATTAGACAACCGCTATCTTCGTATGGCACGGATCTGGGCAGAGAACTCTTATTGCCTGCGTCGGCAGGTGGGAGCCTTGGTCGTGAAAGACAAAATGATTATCAGCGACGGCTACAATGGAACTCCGAGTGGCTTTGACAATGTCTGCGAGGATGCCAACCAAGCAACTTTTCCCTATGTTCTGCACGCCGAAGCCAATGCAATCACCAAGTTGGCTCGCAGCAGTAACAACAGTGACGGCAGTACGCTTTACGTGACAGCTTCACCATGTATCGAATGTGCAAAGCTCATCATACAGGCTGGTATCAGACGTGTTGTCTATGCAGAGAAATACCGTTTGGAGGACGGTATTCATCTTTTACGCAAAGCAGGAATAGAAGTGATTTACATGGAACAAAAGAATAACTATGGAACAGAAGAAAAATAATCGGTGGATGCCACTCATTATGGCCCTCTGTGTCATTGTGGGTATCTTCATTGGAACCTTTTATGCCAACCATTTCTCGGGCAACCGACTCAACATTATCAATTCTGGCAGCAACCGACTCAATAATCTCTTGCACATCATTGATGATCAGTATGTCGACAAAGTGAATATTGATTCGCTCGTAGACAATGCCATTCCGCAGATATTAAGCGAGCTTGACCCTCACTCTGTCTATATCAATGCCAAGGATGTACAGGCAGCCAACGATGACTTGAAAGGCTCATTCTCGGGTGTAGGCATTGAATTCACCATCCGACAAGACACCATCCACGTGCAGAATGTCATCAAGAATGGGCCTGCCGACCGTGCCGGCATCTTGGCAGGTGACAAGATTGTGAGTGTTGACGGCAAACCGTTCGTGGGCAAAACCATTACCAATGAAGAGGCCATGCGCCGCTTGAAAGGGCCTAAAGACACGAAAGTGAAGATTGGAGTAAAGCGTTATGGGCAGAAAGCCATTAAATATTTCACGGTAACACGTGGTGAAATACCGACGAAGAGTATTTCTGCAACCTATATGCTTGACGATAAAACAGGCTATATCCGCATCAAGAACTTCGGCGAAACAACCTATCCCGAACTGCTCATTGCATTGGCCAAACTCTCTCAAGAGCGTTTCAGCAACTTAGTCATAGACCTTCGCGACAACACAGGTGGCTACTTAAACAGTGCCGTGCAGATAGCCAATGAGTTTCTTTCGAAGCATAAACTCATCGTCTACACCCAAGGGAGAAAGAGTCCCCGACAGGATTATTTATCAGACGGACGCGGCAGTTATCAGAACATTCCACTCGTTGTGCTCATCAATGAGGGTTCTGCTTCGGCGGCAGAGATATTTGCCGGTGCCATGCAAGACAACGACCGAGCCACGATTATCGGTCGACGTTCGTTTGGAAAAGGCTTGGTACAGCAGCAGATTGGTTTCCCCGACGGCAGTATGATCCGTCTGACGGTAGCCCGATACTACACTCCTTCCGGGCGTTGTATACAGAAACCATACACTAAGGGAGAGGATCCTCAGTATCAACAAGACCTCATGTCACGCTATCAGCACGGTGAGTTCTTCTCGTCAGACAGTATCAAACACACCGGCCCTGCATATCATACGGGCATCGGACGCGTCGTCTATGGCGGTGGCGGTATCACTCCCGACATCTTCGTTCCAGAAGACACTTTGAACATCACCTCTTATTATAAGCAGGCTGCCATGAGCGGACTGATACTCCAGTTTGCCTACACCTACACCGATGACAACCGCATCAAGCTCAACAACTTCAAGGAAATGATGCAACTTAGTGACTATCTTGCCAAACAGAACATGGTAGATAAGTTTGCCACCTATGCCGACCGTCATGGTCTGAAGCGTCGCAATCTGATGTTACAAAAGAGTCATAAACTCCTCAACCGCTACATCAACAGCCGTATTATCTACAACATGCTTGACGAAGAGGCCTGGAATGAATACATCAACCAAGACGATCCTGTCATCTCAACAGCGCTACGCGTGTTCAGAAACAATGCGGCTTTTCCTAAAAAACCAGAGAAAAAAAGCGCCAAAGGAAAGGTTGCCATAGTGCAAGGCTACAATCATTTCAGCCTGCAACGCCATTTCATCGCCCATGCTTAAAAGCGAACTGCGACAGCAAATGAAAGTCCTCAAGCGACAGTTCACCAGTAACCAACTGCGTGAACAGTCGCTTGCACTCGTCAACAAAGTGCTCAATCACCCACGTGTCAACGCTGCAAAGACCATTCTTCTTTACTATTCAATGCCCGACGAGGTTGATACGCACGACTTGGTTGACCTGCTTCGCGAGCAAGGAAAAACGGTTTTGCTTCCCGTAACATTAGCGCACGAACTTGAAATCCGACGCTATGAAGGGCCAAAGAGTCTGCAAGAAGGCAGGGCTTTCCATATCATGGAACCCACAGGAGCTGTTTTCACACAACTTCACACCATTGACCTCGTGATTGTTCCCGGTATGGGTTTCGACCCACAAGGCAACCGATTGGGGCGTGGGAAAGGCTATTATGATCGTTTTCTGAGGCTCGTTCCCCAGGCTTATAAGCTTGGTCTGTGTTTCGATTTCCAAAAAGTAGCGTCTGTTCCAACCGAAGATACAGACGTAAGAATGGACGAAATCATTTGAAATCTTACTTGGTAAAATTCATATCCCTATGAAGAAAAACATCATCATCATCTTACTCTCAGCCTGCTTATCAACAGCAATGAGTGCACAAGAAGAAAAGGGAAACATCTATATTCAACCCAAAGTAGGCTTCAATATGTCTAAGTTCGTCGGCAGCGGACTTGTCTACAAGCCCAAATGGAAAGTGGGTTACGAGGTAGGTGCCGAGGCCGAATGGTTTGTTTCCAACCACAATTCACTCTCTTTCGGATTGGAATACCGCCAGATTGGTTGCACTTTCGATTACAAAGAGACTGCCAGTGACTACAATTTCGAGAGGACAAGCGAATTGGAACGCCTCAACATGAACTACATTGCACTGCCCATCATGTATAACTTCTATATAAAACCCCACCTTGCTCTCAAGATAGGAGTAGAAGTCAGCGGTCTGCTTTCGGCCAAACTGCATGAACATGACTATGGGAGAATGGCTGATCCGCTCCCCGGGCACAATGGATACAGTCCAGATGATGATGTGTCTAAGTACGTTTGGCACGACTATAACGTTCATCAGACCATTGAGAAGAAAAACGATTTCAAGCGGGCTTGCCTTGCCATACCTATCGGTATCAGCTACGACTACAAGCAGTTTGTGATGACAGGCATCGTGCATATCGACCTCAACCGCCTCTATACGTATGACAAAATATACATTCCCGGCGGTGGAATGTCTGACAAACATGGCCTGCGCAACTTATACATTGGCATCACGGCAGGCTATAAATTCAAGCTCTGAAGTAAACAGAAAAGTCTGAATATCGGCTGATATAGGGTATCAACTGCGACATATAGGGATTGTTCGCCAAGCATTTAGGGATTTCCCCTCGCCCTTAAAGCCTAACAATTCCTATTTTTGTAGAAAATATAACTGCACTCGACAAATTATGAATTCATTCACTTTGCACTCGTTTGCAATATCTTTGTAAAACATAAAATCATTAGACTATGAAACGAAAACTACAGATTTTAGCATTGATGCTCACACTCTTACTGACGGCTTTCAGCATGGAGGCTACGGCAAAAGACAAGCGAACCGTTGAACGAGGAATGACAAAACAGGAAGTGATGAGCATTCTCGGCACCCCGAAAGCCTCAAGTTTTGACCAGACAGGAACACGTTGGGAATACATCAAAAGCAAGTTGTTGGATCCCTACGATGTATATGTGCGTATCGAATTCGACAACCGCGACCGCGTTGTCAACTATCAGGAGACCATTATCCCAAGGCAGACGGGCAATCAAAACAACACGATCATCGGCAATCCTACTGATGAATTCCGCCGTCCCTACCCCGGTTTCTACGATGATTGTCTAAGTGAAAACGAGTTTACTATACTCTATGACCGAATGAACAAAGCAAACTTCGACGACAACAGAATGGCACTCCTTGAAGTGGCCTGCTTGAGAAGTCTTTTCACTTGCCGTCAAAGTGCACAATTGTTGAAGTTGTTTTCATTCAGCGATGGCAAGTTGAAAGCTCTCCGTTTCATGGCCCGACAGATTGTAGATCCACAGAATGCCTACGTCATCTATCAGAGTTTCACTTTCGACAGCGATAAAGATAAGGCGGCAAGAATTATGCATGAGATGCAGATGCGATAAAGAATGATGCATGATGAAAGCCTGATGATTTTTCAAGTCCCCAGAAACAATTTCAAAACTCAAAATCAACTGGCAATCAACTACTTACAAATAGCATTCTGATTTGCGTCAAGTTAGCGTGTAATCTGCATTAAATCATCATGCCATCTGCGTCAAGTTACGCGCTGACTTGACGCAAATCAGAAACTAAAGTAATGCACATTGAAAAACGATATCATTCACACTGCTTTTTCATCTCAAAAACACAGCCTTGCTTTTCCCAACAAAACGCAAATGAAAACCATATGAAATGTCTGACAGAAACGTAGGGAAAGAAAGGCGAGACACAAGCTCATCGCCTGTTGGTCAATAGAACTTGATGTCGCTGATGATGAAGCTTCCCACCTGACTGTTAAGCCGTTGTACCAACTTCTGACGCATCATGCTGAGGTCCTGGCGTAAAGCGGGATTGAGAATCTTTACAAACAGCGTCTGATTCTTAATGAACTTATCACCTGTATAACGGGCTACCGTGGGACCAACCACCGCATCCCAGGACGCAATCAACCGCTTCTGCAAGAGCGGAGTCTCAAATCCTTCCTTGCGAAGTACGGTCTGAAGGATATCAGCCAATGATTTCACGTCGCGCTTGAACATCAGTCTTTCAATTCAATTTCACCCTTGTTGACCGAGAAAAGCCTGTAATCGAAGTCGCCATTAGCAAGAATTCGGTCAAGATGATCACGGTTGGTGTCGGTAATAAAGATTTGTCCGAAACCCTCTCCCCCCACAAGTTGCACAATCTGTTCAACGCGGTCGGCATCAAGTTTGTCGAAGATATCGTCGAGAAGCAGCAGCGGAGTGCTGTTCGAAGTATGGCGAAGGAAATCGAATTGTGCCAGTTTCAAGGCCAAAGCATAAGTCTTGTGCTGTCCCTGACTACCCTCTCTTTTCATCTGATAACCATCAAGAAGCATCTCAAGATCATCACGATGCACGCCATGAAGTGAGTAGCCCACTGCCCTGTCTTTATAGCGGTCGCGCTGTATGATATCGAGCAGTGAGCCGCGCTGTCCATGTGAAATATAATTCAAGGAAACCGTTTCGTGCCCACCTGAAATATGACTGTAGATGTTCTGAAACACCGGAACAAGTCGCTTAACGAAAGCATCACGCTTCTGATAGATAACTTCTCCGTTCGTCGCCATTTGCTCTTCCCATATCTCAAGCAGTGCTTTGTCGGGTTCATCCTCCATTTTCAACAACGCATTACGCTGCTGCAAAGCCTTGTTATAGGCTGAAAGAGCCTCGATATAAGCATGGTCATACTGTGAAATCACAAGGTCGAGAAGGCGTCTGCGCTCCTCACTTCCTCCCTCAATCAAAACAGAATCCGAGGGCGAAGCAAACACAAGCGGTATCAAACCGATGTGCTGTGACAGTCGGCGATACTCCTTTTTGTTGCGCTTGAAATGTTTCTTTGTGCCACGCTTCATACCGCAATAGATCTGCTCTTCCTCTCCTTCATCCGCTGTATAGTTGCCTTCAAGCACCAGGAAATCCTGATTATGCATGATTACCTGCGAGTCAATGGGATTGAAAGCACTGCGACAAAACGAGAGATAATGCACTGCATCAAGCACGTTTGTCTTGCCAACTCCATTGCTTCCTATAAAGCAGTTGAGTTTCGGAGACAATGAAATTGTTGCCTCACGGATATTCTTATAATTGAGGATTGAAAGTCTATTGAGTATCATAATCTTGCTTGCAAAGTTACCGTTTAATAGCTGAAAAACGAAAAAAAGAATGAATAAATTTCAATATGTGAGAATATTTACGTAATTTTGCGACGGTCTATGCCTCCCTATAAAAGGGAAGAAACACCGCAATTTGAGAAATAAATAAAAACAACAAATAACAATGGCAAACAAAAATGAACAGGGAGTGCTCGACAATGAGACTCTCATCAAGTCGGAAGCTTTCTTTGATAAGAACAAGAAAGCTATCATCATTGCTGTCTTAGCAATTATCATTATTGTAGTAGGTGGCTTCCTTTACAAGGCTTATGTGGCTGAACCACGCGAAGAAAAGGCCAGCACTGAACTTGCAAAAGGCCAGGAATACTTCAATGCTGAACAGTTTGACAAGGCTCTTAACGGTGATGGTGCAGGCTTTACCGGCTTATTAAACATCATCAACAACTATGGAAGTACTGATGCTGCCAATTTAGCGAACCTCTATACCGGCCTCTGTTATGCCAACTTAAATAAATGGAACGAAGCTGTGAAGTATCTTGATGAATACTCTCCCGCTGATGATGCCATGGTAAGTCCGGCTGCTGTAGCAGCTCTCGGCAATGCCTATGCACATGTTAATCAGTTGGACAAGGCTGTCGACAACCTCAAGAAAGCAGCTGACATGGCTGACAGTGAGGGCAGAGACGGCGTCAACAACTCGCTTTCTCCTACTTTCCGCCTTCAAGCTGCAATCCTTCTGGAGAGCCAAGGAAAGAAAGATGATGCACTGAAAATATATCAGGACATCAAGAAGAAGTACGTAAACTCTGCGCTTGTTCAGAGCCAGGAGATTGACAAGTACATTGAAAGAGCATCAAGATAACATGGCAACTGAATTACATCATCTGTCTGATTACGATGTCAACACGGTGCCCGATGCAAGCAACATGTGTTTCGGTATCGTGGTAGCCGAATGGAATCCGGAGATTACTGATGCCTTGCTTGACGGTGCAATGACAACACTGAAGAAGCACGGGACACTCCCGGAGAACATCCATGTGAAGACAGTTCCGGGAAGTTTCGAACTTATCTACGGTGCACATCAAATGGTGTTGCATGGTGGTTACGATGCAGTCATTATCTTAGGAAGTGTTATTCGTGGTGAAACTCCACATTTCGACTATATCTGTCAAGGTGTAACCGAAGGCATTGCACGCCTGAATGCCACGCAGGAAATCCCTGTTATCTATGGTCTTCTGACCACCAACGACCTGCAACAAGCACAGGATCGCAGTGGCGGACGATTGGGGAACAAGGGTGATGAATGTGCTGTTGTTGCAATTAAAATGGCTAAGTTCTAAGCAATAAGATGAAACTGCACCAATTGTTACAAGCTTATGAGTTCGATGAACTCATGCCGATAATCAACGAAATGTTTCCCGGTACGGCCAAATATCGTGCACCTTTGAAGGTCGCTTACGACATCATGGTCGGTATGCGCCCTGTTTCTTCGAGCAAAAGTATTCGCTATAAGCTCATCAAAGGCAAGGGAGAAGAACAGTATATGGGGGCCGAAGATGCCAATTTCAATGGCACTTGGGAAGTTATTCTCGGCAAAGAAGTCTCTCGTGAGAAAGGAGTTGACCTCAGTGATGTAGAGATTTTAGCCAACTGTTTAGTCAACATGTGTTTCATCAGCAAGTATCCTCGCCCGTTTGAAGAAGCACACAAGGCGCTCTTGAAAGAATAAAACGAACATTATCTACATAGAAAAAGAGATGAAAGTCGATGCTTTCATCTCTTTTTTTGCTGTTATACCCCACTCAACAGACTATAAAACATCAGAACAAATCTAAAACCTTATAGCTTAAGAAACAGAAAGACAGCATCCGCTCTTGGGCAAAATGCTGTCTTTCAACTATCTTTCGGGCATTCCAAAAGCCCGACTGTTCATTGCTTAGTCCTGGCGACGGCCATACTGTTCATCAAGATTGAACAGAGAACTATCACCCATTCGCTTAATACGGTCTACGATTCCGCTTGCTGTAGCCTCTTCATCTACCTGCTCACGAACAAACTGCCAGAGGAAATCCTGTGTTGCATTATCTCCTTCTTTCTGTGCTTGAGCGAGCAAGTTATTAATGCTTTCACTGATCTTACACTCGTGGGCATAAGCATCTTCGAATGCATTGAGGGGACTTTCCCATGTTTTCTTCACGGCTTCAATAGTGTTCACCTCAGCCGTTCCACCACGTTTGATGATGAAACTTGCCATTTGATAGGCGTGATCCATTTCCTCTGCACTCTGCTTTTTCATCCAAGTAGAGAAGCCATTATAGCCTTCTTTCTCGAAATAGAAAGACATTGAAAGATACAAGTTGGCTGAATAAATCTCGCAGACAATCTGATTGTTGAGTGCTTTCTCAAGTGAATTTGAAATCATAATCTATATTTTTAATTGTTATCTGATGAGACAAAGATACATAAAAAACAGGTATCTTATGCTCAACAAACCATTTCTTAGCTTTTTTTATCTATTCACTACGCTCTTTATTCCTACATTCCTTCTTTCTCTGCAAGGTCGACTTCCGAAGCCTCATCACTTCCTGTGTCAAGCTGAGTGTCCTTGGATATGGTTATTCTACCCTGGCGTGACACCTTCATCAGCAATGGGATATACTCATCACTCATTTTATCCGGCGAGCCAACACTTGCTGCAAACAAGAGATTATCGCCCTCGGCATGATCAAGAACAATGCCTACGAGAGCACCGTTTGCATAGGTTTTCCCTACGTAGGAACTGAAATCAGACTTCGTAAACGTACGGTTGAAGAACTCGCTACCGTCAGCGCGCAGAATACGCACAGTAATCCGGTTGTCATAATACTTAGTATCACCATCGGCTATAACCGGTAATGAAGGGTCAGCCACACGCTTTGTCTCAACCGTGTAGACTGTTCCTAACCATTCAACCTTACGGCTTTGTGCATAATCACCGGTCTTCATAATCTGGCGATGCGCTGCAGCTACGGGCTTTTTAGTAATGATAATGCCCGTATTCTTCTTCTCCTTGCAACTCATCAAGATAAGCACGGCAACGCAAAACAACAATAAACTATAATATTTCTTCATCTCTTTCATTTTTCATTATGATGCAAAGATAGTGTAATTCTGCCAAATAACAAAGGGAAATAAATGTTTTACAAACTTATCACTACAAATAAATAAACCATGAAAAAATGCGGGAAAAATGAATATGGTGCATTTTTTTATTATCTTTGCAGTATCTAAACTCCAACTGATTAATGAAAAATAAACAGTTCATCTATACCTTCCTGCTACTCCTATTCATGCTGTCAGGCTGCAAAAAAGGTAAGCAGGAACAGACGCAAAAGGCCATTGATACCATTCCAATGCTTATCAATGAAGTGCAAAAGTGCTCCAAACTGTACACCGTAGAATACAGACTTCACAAGATTATCACCCATGATGACCAGAAAACTATTGAAGGGAAGCTCTTCAATCAGGATATCAATATCGACATTCCTATGACAAAACGCAGGGTAGCCATACCGATGGATGCCACTGTGAAAAGCTATATTGACTTCTCAACCTTTAGTGAAAAGAACGTCAGACGCAACGGAAAGAAGATTGAAATCACGCTTCCTGACCCGCGTGTCACGTTGACAAGCACGAAGATTGACCATGAACAAGTGAGGAAGTTCGTCAACTTCACACGCTCCGACTTTACAGATGCCGAACTTTCTGACTTCGAACGTCAAGGACGTGAACAGATATTGAAAGCTGTTCCACAAACAGATATCCTTGAAAATGCCCGCAACAGTGCCACAAGGATCCTCGTTCCATTACTTCAACAGTTGGGATTTGCCGAGCAAGATATTACCATTCATTTCAGAAACGACCTGCACAGCAGTGATATCCCGACACTGATTGACAAAACATTTGAGCATGGAAAATAAGAAACAAAATACATTTTGGCACATCATCTTCAGTCGGCTGTCTGCCAAAGCCATTCTGATGATAACGCTTATCGTGGTTCTGCTGATAACGATAACCATTGCTGTACGCTGGATAACAAACGGAACAAGTCTGCATATCAAGCAAAACAAACAGATAGACCTTACCCCAACACTGATCAAAAGCATTGAAGAAATCGGCGAATGGGAGTTTCTACAGCTGACAGATGAGGAACTCATAGACACCGTGAAGCATGGTTTCTTCGGCGACAGTGAGCTTGCACGCATCTATTATGGCACCTTGAGATTAGGCATCAACCTGCATCAAGCGCCTCCTGGCTGGATAGTTCAAGACAAAGATACACTCAGATTGTCACTTCCTCCCATTCAACTGCTCGACCAGGACTTCATTGATGAAGCACGCACTAAAGCTTTCTTTGAGAGTGGAAAGTGGACAGAAGCCGACCGCAAACAGCTTTATGAACGTGCATACAGCCGCATGAAACAACGCAGCTTAACGCCTGCAAACATAGCAATCGCACAGGCTAATGCCCGACAACAGATAGAAAACATGATGAAAAGCATGGGCTTCAAGAATGTAAAGACAGGCTTTGAAACAGACAACAAATAACAAACAAAAGGCCCGATAGCATCACGCTATCGGGCCTTCTCTCACTAAATCAACAAAATTAACTGTCCCCTTTACGGGCAATTTGTAATCAAATAATTAATCTACCCAAACACAAAAAAACTTCAAAATTACCAAAACACTTAAAACCTAAATATATATGTAACCTATTGAAAACCATGTTTAATTGCTCTTGCCGATATCACTACCGACCTGAAAAGCCGTCATTCATGAAACGACAGCATGTCTGAACGACAATACAAAGATAAAACTAATCTCGCCTGTTCATTCTATATTCCTGCTTTTCTTTGACAAATCAGTGAGCAAACGTTTGCACAAAACAGTATGAGAAGACTGAAACAGGAAAATTACAACCGATGAACAACACCATATTTTGTAAATAATATCACCCTGTTTTTAACATTTCCGAGTGAGGCCTTCTATGAAAAAGCAGGGGAAGAAAACAGCAGTTATTCCGCAATCTTGGGAGAGTAAGCACATCATTCGAAGCACTAAGCGTTGTGATTTGACGCAAAACACACTGCTATTTGCATCGAATGACGCACTCAGATGAGGCAGATAACGAGGTAATTCGACTGGAATTGCATCATTTTTTCACATGATTTTGCTTCCTTTTCTGACTTAAAATCCGTAACCGTTTGATAGACAACAGCTTACAAATCAGCCAAAAACAGACGTTATTCGGAGCGAGGAAAGCTTTCATTCCAAATACGCGAGTATAGCGAAAGCATTTGTAAATATACTTGAAAAGAATTAACATATAATCCGTTTCCCAAGCAACGGCCCTGTACGCCAATGCCACCAATATTATCTTCTCTATGATACAGTCTTCTTAAATGCCATACCTGCACGGCTGTCTGCACCGGAAAAGTAAAACACAAACAGCTTGGTAAGCTACTATCTACAGCTTACAGACCGCAAAAGGGGAAAGCCTTTTCTGACTTTCCCCATATAAAAATCATAAATCTTCAAAGCAAACAGAGTGCTGCCCCGAACGAGATGAAGAGATGAAAAAACGGCTTTCTGCATGAAAGGAGCATGAAAGTATCTCTTCAAATCATTCTGCAGGCGAACTATTTCTTGCTTTCCAACAAGACCGTATCTGATTTCAAATCAATGCCACGCGCCTTGAGTTGCACCTTGCCTTCATGCGCATTCATCTTCACAACAACCATACATCGGCCAAAGAATGCCTTTCGTTTCGTATCCTTGAAACGCTCCATAGAGGTCTGACAGCCATTATCTACGCCGACAATCTCACCATTTCCTTCTGTTTCGAAATAGAGCTGATGCTCTGCCCAAGGGCAACGCCGACCGTCCTTATCAACAACTTCTGCCTCAACAAAAGCCAAACCGCCGGGTTTACAGATGCTATGTTCAACTGTCAAACGAATGCGATCGGGTGCTCCTGCCGTATGGATTTCTTCCTCACGCACGGCTTTTCCATGCTCATAGGCAACGACTTTCACACTCCCCGGCTCATAGTTTACGCGCCATTTCACATGAAATTCATTTGGTTTCTTTTGTTTCAGGCCCTGACTTTTGCCATTAACGAACAATTCAACAGCATCGGCATGATTGAAATAACACCACATATCAATCTGCTGTCCGGGTAACCAGTTCCAATGAGGAAACAGATGTAGCACCGGTTTCTGCGTCCACTCGCTCTGATACATGTAGTAGATATCCTTCGGAAATCCTGCAAGATCAATGATACCAAAATAGCTGCTGCGGGCCGGGAAGCCATAAGGTGTAGGCTCACCAAGGTAATCCCATCCCGTCCATACAAACTGTCCGCTCACGAAATGATTGTTCTTAACCACATTCCAAGTGCTTTCGTGCGTGCTACTCCATGAAGCGTGCATGTTATCATAGGCACTACACATGAAAGTTGGATTGGAGTAAGGAAGCCACCACTCCTCCGGTGCTTTATAGACAGAGTCACTTGGCATCATATAAAAACCTCTTGTCTGGAGTGCAGAAACAGATTCTGTCATGATAAAAGGCTTGCCGGGAAAGTTCTTGGGCACATCTTTTATATTCTTTATATGGTAGTTATAGCCTATCAGATCTAAGGCATTGCTCTTGAAGAGAAGGTTTTCGGGCGACGGTTCATTGCAACCTGCCGTCACAGGGCGTGTCGGATCAAGTTGCTTGATGATGTCAACCAAGCGTTTTGTCAGTTGCGAATTGACATTCATCTTGCCATCATCAGTGCTGTTTGGAGCAATGGCATGTCCTGCATTGAGAATGAGATTAGCCTCTTCGGGCGATAATTGATCAGCGTCGGCAGAGTCCCATTGCTCCAACACTTCATTGCCAATGCTCCATATCATGATACTCGGATGATTGCGGTCACGCTTCACCAAGTCGGAAAGGTCGCGCTCAAACCACTGGTCAAAATAGCGGGAATAATCGTATTTTGTTTTCTTTCGATGCCACATGTCAAAGCTTTCATCCATCACAATGAAGCCTATGGAGTCGCAAAGTTCAAGAAGTTCTGGAGCAGGAGGGTTATGTGAGCAGCGAATGGCATTGCACCCCATGTCTTTCAACAGTCTTAATTGGCGATAGATAGCGTCACGATGCACAGCAGCTCCTAAGCAACCAAGGTCATGGTGATTGCAAACGCCATTGATTTTCAGGTTCTTTCCATTCAGCCAGAAGCCTGTTTGAGCATCGAAATGAAACGAACGAAAACCAAACGGCGTATCATAGCAATCGAGAACTCTACCACCTTGCACGATTTCCGTACGCAAAACGTAACGATAAGGACGTTCTATTGACCATAGTTCCGGCTTATCTATCAGCATATTCTCCTCGAAAACAGCAGGCTTATTGGGATTAACCGTCAGTTTACGCAGCACTGTTGACACGACCTTCTGTGCTGAATTGAGCACGGTATTGCGCACAGTTACAGTCTCAGAATGGCTGCCTTGATTGTCAATTTTAATCTCGGCACAGACCTTTCCGTCTGTTGTTGCCCTGACAAACGTACCCCAATGTGCCACATGCAGCGCATTGGTCGTCACTAAATAAACATGACGATAGATGCCACTTCCACTATACCAACGGCAATTCGGCTGCTCACTGTTATCCACTCTGACTGCCATCACATTGTCTTTTGCCTTGAGATACGGCGTTAGTTCATAGCGATAACTGATGAAACCATAGGGACGTGTGCCCAATAAATGCCCATTCAAATAGACAGAAGCATTCATATACACGCCGTCGAAATCAATAAAATAATGTTTATTCCGGTCATATGAGGGTACATCGAAATGCTTTCGATACCATGCAATGCCTCCGGGCAATGCGCCACCTGTGGCTCCTGACGGATTGGTTGCTTGGAAATCGCCCTCAATAGACCAGTCATGAGGAAGCGACAAGCGTCTCCAAGCGTTGTCATTAAAGTTAGGAGACGACATCGTTACCGAGTCCTGTAACACAAAAAGCCAGTGATTGTCAAACAGTTTACGGTCAGCAGCAGAGGCTGTGACCGTAAAAGACAATGCAACAAATAAGAAGATAGATTTCAGTTTCATTTATTTCAATTTAATTTTCAGTTTCTTTCCCGTGTAGTTTACAATTCGGCCATCCGCTTCATCAATATTCAATGCATCCACTCTCAAGTCAGGATGGCGATAAACTACCTTGAAACGACGCACTTTCAACATGCCTTCAAAGCTGCCACTCCGCTCTCCTATCGTGAGTGTCTGCGTTTTGTCGTCATATAAGAAAGGAATGGTTGCATACTTTCCCTGTTCATAATTATAGTTTGTTCCTTCATCTTCATAGAGTGTAAAACGTCTGTTTTTTCCACCATATAGATGTAACATGACTGTTTCTAAGCAGTTGAGGGAAGCCGTTATTTCTCAGAACTTTCCCTGATTTTCAGTATCATAGGGATGATTTCCCTATAGATGTGCTGGTCGCCACCGATATGTCGCAACAGCAGTTCACAGCTTTTGGAGCCTTGTTCGTGTGCCTGATCCATAATCGCACTAAGCTTTGGGGTGACAAAAGCAGCCGAGTCACCATCGGTGAAGCCTATGATTGCAACATCATCGGGTATGCGCAAACCACACGCTTTGATTGCATCGAAGGCGGCATAGGTGATGATATCGTTGAAAGCAAGAATGGCATCAGGACGTTTCTCGCTTTGAAGCAACTGCAAAGTAGCCTGCCGTGCCTCGTCAAAATCAATTTTCCCACACAACACCAAATCGCGATTTATGGGCAAACGATGGTCGCGCAAGGCCTCAAGATAACCGTGCTTGCGCCGCTTCACCATGTCAAGGTGGTTTGGCCCACCAATGAAGGCAATGCGTCGGGCACCTCTTGCAATGAGATGGGAGGTAGCTTCCTGGGCTGCCTCATCACCGTTGGCAACCACCTGAGAGAACTTTTCGGGCAGACAGGTACGGGCGAAAAACACGACGGGGATGCCCATTTCGTGGAGTTGGAGATAGTGCTGATAGTCCACCGTGTCCTGCGCCAAGCAAGCTATGATGCCCTCCACATGCATGGAAATAAAGCTTTCAATGGCCTTTTCCTCACGCAGATGACTTTCATGACTGTTGGCACTGATGACCGAATAACCATTTCGCGAGGCATAATCCTCTATGCCGTCAAGCACCGAAGCATAGTAATGGGTGACGAGATTAGGCACAATCACGCCTATCACACGTGGTGCTTCCCTGCGCAAGCTCTGTGCAAAGGGATTGGGACGATAGTTCATCTGCTTGGCCAAAGCCTGCACCTTGGCTTTCATTTCATCCCCAACCTCATGACTGCCCCGCAAGGCTCGCGACACCGTGGCCATGCTTACACCCAACACTTCGGCCAGATCTTTCAAGGATGTCCTACGCTGTTTCATGCTAAAAACTTATGCTTCTTTGTTTAACTTTATAGCTATTCAGTGACTACAAAGATACAAATAAAAGTAAAACAGCAGAAAGAGATGAGTGAAAAAAAGACAAAAAGCAAGATAAACCCTTTCCCTTTGACTTCTTAATATGTAAAGAAAGATTGCTAAAAAAACAGGTCTTGAAAATCGAGCAAATAGAAATGAAAGCGCTGAATGAAAGCCTTTTTAAGACATGAAGAATGGAAAAACGAGCCGAAATTCATCACATTGTCTCATGATTTGCGTCATATTACCACGCTATATAGGTCAGAACACAGTGCCGTTTGAGGCAAAACAAGAGGTGTTTCAAGTCATTTCAGCACCTGATATGACGCAAAATGCAACTAAAATTCACGTTATTTCATCTCGCTTTTTCTATGATTTCATCTATCCGTTTGATAGTCAAAGCATTAGCAAACAGGCTCAAAACTCGCGTATTTCCAAACAGAAAACTCCGCGTTCAGAATAACTCAAGCATTTGAAAGCTTTTGTAAAATAAAATCAGAAGACGCCAATCACAGATACATATGCAGAGAAAGACTCCGGAAAATCAAATGTAATACTCTGCAGAATCAACCAAACCGGCTCGCAAGGCATATTTTGTGGCCTCATGAATAGTGTTGACACCAAGCTTACGAAAGATGTTCTTGCGATGTGTATTCACCGTATGGAAGCTCGAAAACCGCTTTTCTGCAATCTCACGCGTAGTCATTCCAAGGGCTATATCCTTCAGTATTTCGTTTTCTGTAGGTGTAAGTTTGGCGCGATTTGACGCAGTTTCCATCGGCACAAGCAACATTTCGGCCATTCGTTGACAGATAAAACGGCGCCCACGAACGGCATAATCAAGCGCTTCGCGTATCTCCTGAAGGCTGCATTCCTTTAGCAAGATACTGAAACGCGGTGAAGTTGCAATGAGCACCCGCACGAAATCAACGCTCAAATCCTCGCAGAAGAGCAGCCATCTTGCTTCGGCGAAGCGCTCACTCAGTATGGAAAGCTCGGCAGCATCATTGATATCAAACAGTGTATAGTCGAGAACTATCACCCGATTGCCGTCATTCTGCAATGCCAGAAGCAGTTCGCTCTTGTCTTCGACATACTTCGTGGTCACGCCATTGAAATCACTAAGAACATACACCAAGCCTGCCCGAGTGATGTCTTGCTTATCAGCTAAGAGAATTTCCATACCTTATTGATTTTCATACAAAGTTAAATAAAACGGCAGAATGCAAGAAACATGAAGCTAAGAAGCTGATAACCGACAGTCCTTTCCATAGGGGAACCAACATTTTCAGCAGTTCAGAACGTCACGCGAAGCATGAACCTGACACCATTTTTCTTGGCTGTCGGGAGGGTATTATAATTACAACGGTGCACATACTCCACGTGAAGAATCTTGAAAATGTTATGAAGTCCGGCCACAACTTCCACATAAGGGCGCTTCGGATCCATGACATAACTGCCTTCGGGGAAGCTCCATAACACAGGATCGCCTGCATTTGCCAGCAACGTTGGATTGTTCTTGTCGGTCAGTTTGCCCCAAAGTGTCTTCACTCCGATATACTCACGCCATTTAAGTTTCTTCAACAGAGGTATTCTGTTGAGGAGTTTTCCATTCAAATCCCAGCTCACATCAAGGCTCGCATAGCGGTCGTTAAGGAATTCCATGTTGTTAATCATGTTGAAAGTCTCCTCTTGTACGATGTAACTCAAGTTAGCTGCGGGCATAATCAGCAGTGGGAAAGGCACCTTGTTCCATTGAGCACCGGCCTTTACATGGGCATCTATCTTGCCCCATGAGTTCATCCAGAAGCGCTTATAGATAGCAGCCTCGGTGAAATTATACTTATAATCGCCACCAAGGAACTTGACTCCCATCGAATGTCCGAGGCTAAACACGGGCGCATCAAGGTTGACCGGAATACGACGTTGCTTCGTGTTGATATATGTTCTGCCCGGAGCGAGTTGGAAATTAACGCTCAGTTCGGTTGTTCGCAAAGTCTTCACAGGGAACAGGAGTGCCCCCATTGGCTCGTCTTCCTCGGTCTTCACGCCAATAACTGAACGCAGTCCCCACTCCGACTCCCATTCAAACTGAAGCTGTTGACGGTTATAGAGCATCATCTTATCAACCTTTGCCCACTTGAAAGCAGTGAAAACATTGTCCTTATCTGTACGCATGAACTTGTCGGAAGGCGACATGATATCATAGGTTGAGGTGAAAGTCAGCGTGCGTTTCGGGAACTCTCGCGGCAGATAGTCTTTCTTGTTGAAAGAGTAAGTCACCTCACCTTTATAATAATTGCGATGACTCTTCCAGCCATGAGCATAGTAACCGGAGAAGAACCAATGCTTGTTGAGGTTGGCAGTTGTCTGTGCACTGACGCGTGTTCGCAGCCCATCAATGAAGTTAGAGGTAAGCATGGTGTTGATTGGGCCTATATCTACCTTGCTGGGATGGTTCAGATCGCCTGTTTCAACAAAGTTTTCTATCAGTGCTTTTGCTCCGAATATGATGTATTTGAAGCCTTTCAACTGCTCTATTCTGTGAATGAATGCCTGCATTTCTCCCTCACTCTTAGTGAGTTCCACCGTGCGATATTGATTCCAGAAGGCTTCATCGCGCATCATTGCATTGGCTTCCCGCCGTGTAGAAGCCTTGCCTTTGAAGAGTTGTTTGGGCAGTTCGTCAAAGGCATAATCGCTTAATCGCGTCGTACGTACAATGAGTGCTTTCGACATGAAGTCAGTAACTTTCAGTTCTGCCACCATATCATCAACACTCAAAGCCCATTCGCCATTCGGCAATTTGGTGTATTCCTGCGTCAGTTTCAGGTTTTCAACAAAGTTAACATCGCTTCGCTGAGGTATTGAGAAGTCGCATCTTTTCAAATGAAGTGTGGAGTCTGCCAGGATATATAGTTCTCCTCGGAAGCCAAAGTCCTGCTGGTTGTTGGGCAAGAACTGCAGATGATAGCAGAGATCATGGTCTACATAGACCGTATCTTCAATGTAGAAACGATAGAACGAAATGGCATCCTTGCCGATAGGACTGGTAAATGGGTACTGAAGCAGACGCACCTGATCATCGTAAAGGTCGACATCTGTGAAGACATCTTTCATGACCGTATTGAGAATATCACCCGTTTCAAACAACTGGTTGATGCCGTTGGTCTGTTGTCCCAATATGATATCCTTCTCGGTTTTGGGGTTCTTGCGATACAGATGCTGGGTAACGGTTTCATCAACCGACAGGGGGAGTATCAGTTTATGATTGTAAGGACTGGTTTCTATCTGGTCGATGAGCCATTGTTTATTGGCAAAAAAGCCGCTATCTATATCGACAGGCTGAATGTCATTGACTGCCATTGTAATCTTCTGATACTTGTTATACTGATAAAAAGCATGGTTATTCAAGTCTGTTTTCTTCTTGGCAGCAATCACACGTCTCATCAATTCGACCGCAGGATTATCCTTTCTGCTGTATCTGTTGCGCTTACTCTTTACAACAACTCCTTTCAATGTGCGCGTGTCAGACTTCAACTTAACATTCAAGAAGGCTGTCGAGCCTGGCTTTATGGTGTATTCCTTGCTCTGATAACCTACTGCACTGATGGTCAATATCCACCCCTCATGACGGTCAATCGTAAACTTTCCACTTGCATCTCCACTCACTGCAATGTGGTGTCCCTTGTAGGTTGCACTCGGATATGATATGGTATCACCGGTCTGGGCATCGATTACGATACCTTGTATCTGTGCTGTTGCCGGTAAAGATGCCGTCAAAAGCAACAAAAGACCTAATATATATTTCCTGAAAATCATATATCTCTCTACCTATTTATAATGTTATTATCTATAAAAGTTGGGCGATATCCGTGATAATCCTATTGGGTATCTGCTCGTCATACTGCTGTTCTGTCCAACCTTCTCCCCTGAACCACACCGTTTGGCAACCAATCTCATGGGCCGGTTCGATATCTTTATGGATACTATCTCCAACGACAACGACTTCCTCAGGACGTAATCCGAGCCGCTCTACACCTAATCTATAAATTCTTGGATCAGGCTTTCTGATACCGACGACGGCACTTTCGACAATATCACTGAACAGATGAGCAAGTCTGAATTCTTTCAAAACGGCACCTACATTACCGTAGAAATTACTCACAAGCACCATAGGATAATGCTCATGTAGACGTTCTAACACCTCGCGACTGTGTGTGGTTGTTGCAACCACTCGAGCATAAACATCTTGCAAAACGGCCTGTTGAAGACGACAGGATGTTGTCTCATCAACATTCAATCCTCCTTGCCAGCTGAGATATTCAAACTCCAAACGCAGCTTCACTTCAAGCGTTTTGTGAAACGTATCATCGGGCTTTATGAGCGAAGTTCTGCCCAAAGTGCGTTCTCCATAGACATAGGCTTCACGGAAATAGGCTTCATTTACGGGCACTTGCTGACGCTCATAAGCATGCCAAAGCACTTTTCCCCAATGCTGACCGGCAGTGTCAAGCGTTGCACCGTAATCGAAGATATATCCTTTTATCATTGCTTTTAATTATCTTGAAGGGTAATTTCAACGTGTAAAACCTATGCTATTTCTTTGCCAAGTGACTCACAAAGCTGCTCATGTGTGCGGTGCATGTGAACATACATGGCACTCATGACGATGATTTCAAATAGCGGATAGAGCCAAGCATGGTCACTTAAGCAGGCAATATAACAGACAATGGCCCGCAAGTTGAATGTCAAGAGGTTGGTATATTTCATCAATGGGCGCGAACCAGCAAGGAAATGCTGACGCAATTCCTCGTCTTTCGCACTTTCATTCCATTTTTTGAAGAACTTCTGGAAAGCCGGAGTACGCTTCTCCTGACTGTGACAATACTTTGCATAATTGGAGTAAAAGAGTCGGTCCCAGAATGCACCTTGCTCAGGAAGTGCCTTCAATGTTTCGATTTGCTTTTGATAACTGTCGAGTTCACTGCCCTCTTTTCCCTTTAAAAAGAACAGATGTATCTGCCTATAATAATCCGCCAAAGAACTTTGGGGAGAATGACAAAGGAAACCTGCAACGCTGCAAAGTATCCAACTTCCTATGCCCCAATTGACATCTGTGTAAGGAATTTGCTGATGATAAAGGCGCATTGCAATGGCACAGTAAATGAAAACAAACCATACATCACCTGAAAACCCATCGAGCATTCGGCCTATCAGCGTTTTCTTTCCAGCGAGACGAGCCATCTGTCCATCGGTAGAATCACAGAAATTGGCCAGCATCAACAATACCACTCCTATAAGATTATGTGTCAAATCGGTGTAGTAAAACATGCAACCTGCCGCCGCTCCTAAGATAATTGATAATATAGTAATGACATTGGGATGTATATTCAGCTTGTTCCATAACAGTGCAAACACCAGTCCTATAGGGCGAGTGAAGTGCACATCCAACCATTCTTCCGTATCATCCGACTTGAAAGAAGCTCGTAACAACTCTTTGAAACTACTCATAAATGTTTGTTTATTTTGTTCTTAATACGTTTAACAATGGCCTCAGATGCCTCATCCCGACAGCGGGAAAAGCTCGGCCAGTCGTTGAAATCAATGATATAGAAAGCTCCCGAGGCCGTAATGATTGCATCACCACCATAGACTTCCACTCCCGTGAGCGTCGCAATGGCCTCTGCCGTAGCCTGCAATCCTGCAACATCAAAGCCATAATGCTGTGCTTTACCATTCATTTCTTCGTCTCCGAACTTGGATATTCCGTCGTCATTAGGATAGAAATAGCGAAAGAAACCACCCTGAACAGCATAGAACTTCACTAAATCACCCGGCACATGTGCCTGAACAACCCAGTTGGTTATACCCCGAAGAACGAATGAAGCCTGCTGTTCGGCCAGTTCTGCACGGTCTTTACAATAGACCACATCACCTTTATGCTGCGCTGACATGTCACCTCTTTTGAGCCAATAGCCGTCACTTCCTTCTGAATTGGGCACTGGAATACCCTGCTCCCTCAAAGCAACATCAAGCAAACTACGTTCGCATCGTTCAACCCCGTAGGCCGAATTGATAACCAACGCGCCATTATCTTCCTTTGCTTTCAGCAGTTCAAGCGTCCGCTTATGCCGTGCCATTGACACATATACATCGGCATCTTCTGCTGCAGAAAACCGTGTTTCATCAATCATTCTGACCGATGTACCAAGACCGTCCATGACTTGTTGCAGTATAATTCGGTCTTTTTCTATCGAGTTCGGCGAGAAGATTGCATCACGCCTTATTGCTAACAACTTCATTTCAAGAATGCTTCTGCCTTCAATATATCGTCAGCATGATCCACATCCATTATCTTAGAGAAGCGGTAAGCCTTAAGTTTTCGGCCATCACGAATAAGTCCACGTTGGAAGTTTCGCATGCGACTCTCACCCCGTTTCATACAATCATCGAGCGTTTCAAAGGCAGAAGGCGTCAAACCATAAATGCCCCCGGAGATAAATTTGCATTTTCTTTCGCGGTCATCATCCAAGAACCCCGTGATATTCATGGCCTCATCAGTATTTACATAGAGTGGTTTCTCATCATCAATGAAATCAGTAACCCCCATCAAACCCTCGCTTCCACAGGCCAACTGCTGTCTGAATGCACGCACATAGGCTGCAAATTCATCCTCCTTGAATATCGTATCCACCGTCGTCATCACGAAAGGAGCCGGCTTCATGACCTTACTTAACTCGTAGAAACTATGCATTGAGCTTGGTGTTGTCTTCACTATGAAGTTCAAAGGGACTGGTCTTCCAACGAGACCATCCTCTTCCAAATCAAGCAAATGACGACTTACTTCCGTGGTCAAAGCATTACATATCACTGAAATCTGCTCTGCTTCATTGTCCATGAAAATGCGTATCAGACGGTCTATCAACCGTTCATCTTTGACTTTCACCAACGGTTTAGGGGACTTTATGCCCTCTTGTGCCAGACGAGAACCCTCTCCTGCCGCTATAATTGCATAATTCATTCAAATCAATTTGTTGTACTAATATGCCACAAAATTACGCAATATATATGAAAAGTAGAAAACTTTTAATTACTATTTTGTTTTATAAACAGATGAAGAGTCTATGAAAACCAACGAAAACAAGCAGGATTTCATCAAGCTTTACAATAAAAGGAACGAAGCATGGCTTTGTCAAATCATTCCGCTTGAAGATATACATGAGCAAAGTTTCCAGACCATTTGAGATTGCAATTCCTTTCTTTTCATCTTGCAATCACAATTTAGCAAACAGCTATTGTGAGACTCATGAAAAAGTCTTACCTTTGCAACGAAAATCCAATAAAAAACATATTAAATCATTAAATATCACACTTATGGACACAAGTATGCTCATTTATCCTCTTTTAGTGTTTGTCATCGGATTTGCAGCCATGATATACATGAAGACAAAGGGACGCAACACAAAAGGTAATTATGTAGTGGCCGGACGCCAATACATAAAGAAGTTCTACCCAAATCTCGATGTTCAGCAATATGAAATCGTAGAAGGCAAGATTACTTACAGTATTACAGCTGTGCACATCCCCGTGCTCATCGCCTATAACCCAAGTGAGCTTTATTTGTTTCCCGTAGTCCGTAACATGACAGGTACGAAGCTCAACACCCCCGAAGGCTTAGAAGAACACAACGAACATATACCCGTCTTAAGTATTCAACAAATTGGAATAACAGAAAAGGGAGATAAAATGGCTTTCGTTGTCAGGGGAAAAGAAACCGTAATTAATTTCAGCAAGCGCAACTCTTTCAATGAAGATCAAAGTGAAGAAGTCAGTAACTTCTTGACAACGATGGCTCAAGCAGCCGACAACTAATAGGTCTTTGAATTTTAAAGATTGAGGTTTGAATTTTAAGATAGCCTTTCATCTACAAGCCATATCCTAAAGTTCAAACCCCAATCTTCAAAGTTTAATGTTTAATGTGCTTGCGAACAAGCTCTGAAACAGTCTTTCCATCCGCAGCATTCCATTTGGCTTTCACTTCTTTTATCACGTTCCCCATCTGCTTCTGCTCTATGCCATCAGGATAGGAAGCAACGATGAAAGCCTCTATTTCTTCATCTTTCGGAGCTGCAGGAAGCAGCGCTTCAAGTATCAAGTATTCGTTTCTTTCATTCTCGGCAAGGTCATTCCGGCCCGCATCAGCATACACTTTTTCAGACTCTTTGCGCTCTTTCACCATCTTACGGATAATCTGAATCTCGGCTGCATCATCTAAAGTCTTGGCGTCTTTTGCAGTATTGAATTTCAGAAACTCACTTTTCAGAAGGCGATAGACAGCAGCCTTTTCTTTCTCACCCGACTTCATCGAAGTCATAATCATCTTGTTGATTTCCTCGTTATACATGGTCGTTTATATTTAATTTGAAACTTCAGTTCATTTCCAACACCTGCAAAGATAGAAAATAATCAGCAAAAATGACCTCTAACGACTGCTAAGATAGTTAAAAAGACATTTTATCTGATGTTGACATTATACAGCTCTTTCGGCCTGTCATCATTGTTATCGTCATATTTAATCCAATGTCTGCACGTGCCTTTCAGCACAACATTGCCAGTTCCGTCAACGGATGTAGTGACCGTTCCGCAGTCTTTCACCCTCGCACGGATATCACCTGTGCCATCAATCGACAACTTCACGTCGGGCACTTTGACCATCGACAGCTTGATATCGCCCGTGCCATCGAGTGACGCATTGACCGACATTGCCTCGAGATAACCAATGCGAAGGTCGCCCGTTCCGTCTACAAAGCCCTTGAAATGATCGCAGATCAAAGTGTCAATCTGTATATCCCCAACGCCGTCGATTGTGGCAGATAAGTAGTCTGTATCAATCTTCTTGGCCTTGAAATCAGATACACCTTCCACCTTAAGTTCTGTCAAATCAGGGCCACTTACATAGACATCCACACCACTCCACTTGTTTCCAAACAGGCTGAAATCATCTTTCTCCTCCATCTCGATAATGAGTTTGTCGCCCTTAAAGCTTACCCGCATGTGCTCAACCTCGGCTTTTGGGCCCACAAGACGAATGCTCATCGAGTCTGATTGCGTATAGATAATATCACCAACCAAGTCGGCATCAATCTTCGAAAAATATTGAGCCTTGAGCACACGTGTTACTCGTGGCCCGTTAGGTTTACCCATCATGGCACGCATATCACCCGAACTTACATGACAAGAAGACAAAAACAAAAGCCCAATGGCCCAGAACAAAAACAAAGAGATACGTTTCATAAGCATTTTCTAATTATTATTCCTGCCATTTAGACGCAGCACATGCGTGAAAAGTTGCAGGAGAAAACAAAATAAGATAAAATTACTTCAAACATCAGAAAATACAAAGAAAAAGCCGTAACTTTGTTTCCCAACAGACAATAAGCAACATGAAAGCCATTACTACAATGATTACGGCAGCGCTCAATGAACGCTCTTCAGCAGAGAAACGTGAGATTTTCCCCCGCTTTTTCAAAACCGGGAAGGGTGAATATGGCGAGGGTGACAAGTTCATGGGCGTCACTGTGCCCAATGTGAGAGCCGTTGCGAAGTTGCATAAAGACATCACACACGATGAAATCAAGACTTTGCTGACGAGCGAATGGCATGAGGTGAGACTCTGTGCACTCCTCATCATGGTGGAGAAATGCCGGAAAGCAGATGACAACGAGCGGCAGAAACTCTTCAATCTCTACCTCTCACAAACCCGGCATATCAACAATTGGGACCTTGTAGACCTATCCGCCTGGCGCATTGTAGGGGTATATTTGCTTGACAAATCACGCGAAATCCTCTATAAGCTCGCACAAAGCAGCCTGTTATGGGACAACCGCATCGCTATCGTCTCTACCTTCGCATTCATCCGTGAAGGTCAACTTGAAGACACCTATGCCCTCTGCGACATCATGATGCAACATCCCCACGACCTCATGCACAAGGCATGTGGCTGGATGCTTCGCGAAGCGGGAAAGCGCAATCCGCAACGCCTTTACGACTATGTAGCCCAGCATCGCCACGAAATGCCGCGCATCATGCTCCGCTATGCCATAGAGAAGTTCTCACCCGAAGAGCGTAAAGCCCTGATGAAACCATAGAAAGAGCGAGGTAAAAGCAGTTAATGTTTTTTAAGAAAAAACTCAAAAATACTGACAACTTCAATCTGAATGTTTTTCAACAAAATTCAGTTGACCATCCAACTCGCGTCATTACAGCGCACAATCTCTGTCGAAACACCTTGCCATCTGCGTCAGATCATCACTCAATTTGACGCATATTGCAAGGCCGTTTCATGTGATTTTACAGGCTTTCTACAGCTTTTCATAGCATCGCATCATACATATAACGAAAAAAGGGAAAGCCCATGAAGACTTTCCCCGACACAAAGATAATCAATTTCAGATGCGAATGCAAATCTAACACGAAAGTAATTTACAAACAGAGCCATCCAACTCACAATGCTTCCACAAGGAAACAGATGTTGATTTGATTATATCTCATGGAGCATTGGAAAGCAGCTTGAATCATATGGACAGAACTGTTGCCCGATGACTGCCACATAAACAGTCGGCCTTCATCGGGAAAAACACCCCCCAGCTGCATTTGATTGTTTTTTAAGAATATCACTTAAAAACTTCAACTTTACTTTTGTCTTCTTCAGTTTTTTACTATCTTTGCACATAATATATATTGAGACAAAGAATGAGATGAGTAATTTGAAACTGACTCATGTTCTGACACAGACCGTAAGCGAGCTTTCGAAGCCCGACTCTTTCAAGGGTTTGTGCCATCATCATCGTGACGGTTATCCGTTACCTTCGGGCAAGGCGCTCGAAGAAATCATCGATTTGTCGCGCGCTATCATCTTTCCTGGCTATTATGGAAAGTCGAATATCAACACACAGACCATTAAGTATCACATCGGAGTCAATGCCGAACGCTTGCAAAAGCTGCTTTTCGAACAGATTTTGGCAGGCCTCTGCTTCGTTGACATGTGTGAAGAGCCCGACTATGATAAGTTCATGGAGCGTAGAAAACAGGCCGAGACAATCTCTATTCAGCTTATTTCAAGGCTGCCGGTCATACGCAAACTGCTCGCCACAGACGTAGAAGCGGCCTACAACGGAGACCCCGCAGCCGACAGTTTTGCCGAAATCATTTCGTGTTATCCCGTCATCAAAGCCATGACCAACTATCGCATTGCCCATGAACTTCATGAGATGCAGGTGCCGCTGATACCGCGAATGATGACAGAAATGGCCCATTCTGAGACAGGTATTGATATTCACCCGGGTGCACAGATTGGTGAATATTTCACGATAGATCATGGTACAGGTGTCGTCATTGGCGCCACCTGCATCATCGGCAAGCATGTAAAGCTCTATCAAGGTGTCACGTTGGGAGCCAAGAGTTTCCCACTCGACAAAGACGGAAAGCCCATAAAAGGCATTCCACGTCACCCCATATTGGAGGATAATGTGGTGGTCTATTCCAACGCAACCGTGCTGGGTCGCATCACGATAGGCAAGAGTTGTGTCATCGGAGCGAATACATGGGTGATGGAAGACATGCGTCCCAAGACCAAGAAATACAAGAAAATCAAGAAAGATATAATAGATATTCAATACAACAATGGAACAGGAATTTGAACTCATAGCCAAGACTTTCATGGGACTTGAACCCGTTTTGGCTCAGGAGCTCACCCAGTTGGGTGCCAACAATGTACAGACAGGCCGTCGAATGGTGTCGTTTACAGGTGATAAGGAGATGCTGTATCGGGCCAATTTCCAATTGCATACGGCCATCAGAATCCTCAAACCGATAGCTCACTTCAAGGCTCGCTCGGCAGAAGATATGTACGATGAGGTCAAAAAAATAGACTGGAGCCAATATATTGAGAAAGGAAAAACCTTCAGTGTAGACTCAGTTGTCTACTCCGAAGAGTTTCGCAACTCGCGCTTTGTCACCTATAAAGTGAAGGATGCCATTGTTGACCAATTTCGCGAAAAGACCGGAACAAGGCCGAATATCAGTGTCAGCAATCCCGACATTCGCCTCAACATACACATTGCCGAGGACGATGCTACGCTGAGCCTTGACTCAAGCGGTGAGAGTCTTCACCGTCGCGGATACCGTCAGGAAAGTGTAGAAGCCCCGCTGAACGAGGTTCTTGCAGCCGGAATGATACTCATGAGTGGCTGGAAAGGCGATACAGATTTCATTGATCCTATGTGTGGTTCGGGGACGCTTCTCATTGAGGCAGCCCTCATTGCCCGTAATATCAGCCCAGGAGTATTCAGGAAAGAGTTTGCATTTGAAAAGTGGCCGGACTTTGATCAGGAGCTTTTTGACAGCATATATAATGATGATTCCCAGGAGAAAGAATTCACACACCATATCTACGGCTATGATGTTGACATGAAAGCTGTCAATACTGCACGTCTGAATGTCAAGGCCGCAGGACTCTCACAGATAGTAACTGTGGAACAACAAGACTTCAAGGATTTCAAGAAACCTGCCGAAAAGAGCATTATCATCACAAATCCTCCCTATGGAGAACGCATCTCTACGTCCAACCTTTTAGGCACTTATAAGATGATAGGTGAACGTTTAAAGCATGAATTCGGAGGCAATGAAGCTTGGGTTTTGAGCTATCGTGAAGAGTGTTTCGACCAGATAGGGCTGAAGCCAAGCATCAAGATACCACTCTATAACGGCAGTTTGGAATGTGAATTCCGCAAGTATTCGCTCTTTGAAGGCAAGATGAAAGAGTTTCGTGCAGAGGGAGGTATCGTGAAGACTGCTGCTGAAAAGAAGGAAATGGCACAGAAACACCGCTTCAAGAAGAACCGAGAATTCACCAAACGACTCGATGAAGAGAGCAGCAATGAAGAGGGAGATATCCGCAGTTTCACCTTCCATAAGCATGAGATTGAAGGCTTCGACAACCGCAAAAAGCGTGGTGTGAGAGAGCATGATAATGGTCGTGACAACGACAGAAAGCGTGAGAAACGCAACAGTCGCTTTGGTGGACGCGATGAAAGAAAGGGTGGAAAGCGCTTTGATAAAGGCGGGAAACGCAGCGGTTTCAGTAAGGGAAGAGCCCATTTTGACAAAGAGGATTAAACAATGAGAAAGTTTTTCATACTGATATTGACGATGGTTACGGCATTGACAGTTCATGCACAGGAGTTAAAGCCTTTGACTTTAGAGGATTTGAACTTTGGAGGTACGAACTATCACAACATGATACCCAAGTCACGTTACACCACTTGGTGGGGCGATGAGCTTGTGCATCTTGACGTAGAAGCGTGCTATATTGTCAACAAGGCAACGGGAAAAGAAAGCAAACTGTTTTCGCTTGCAGAACTTAACAAGTGGAGTGGCATGATGCTTCGTCATCTCTACAACATCAAATTCCCTGAAACAAGGAAATCACTTGTATGGCTCAATGACGGCAAACAGCGCATATTGTTCGATTGGAAGAGCAGGAAAGCACTGTGGAAAGGTAATGTCAGTATGGCAAAAGGTGCGCAGGCACAAGATTTCAACAGTGTTTCCAAGGCTTTGGCCTATGTGAAAGACTATCAACTTCACGTGGTTGACGCGCATGGAAACGACCATCAGCTGACCACGGACGGTAGTCGTGAAATCGTTTATGGACAGAGTGTGCATCGTAACGAGTTTGGAATTACGGGCGGACTCTTCTGGAACAACGACGGAACTCAGCTGGCATTCTATCGCATGGACCAAAGTATGGTGAGTGATTATCCGCAGGTTAACATTCCCGAACTCGATTGGAAACCGGCCGAAGGCCAAAGCCGTATCGCGACACTTGAGCCAGATAAATATCCCATGGCAGGCGAAAAGAGCCATAAAGTGACCGTCGGCATCTACAATCTTGCCACAGAAAAGGTTACTTATCTTGCTGTAGGAGACCCTACCGACCGTTATTTTACGAATATCAGCTGGGCACCTGACAACAAAACGCTTTACATGTTTGAACTCAACCGCGACCAGAATGACTGCCGATTGATGAGCTATGACACCACAACCGGCAATCCGATTGCAGAGATTTATCATGAAACTGACGCAAAATATGTAGAACCTCAACACCCTATTACATTCCTTCCATGGGACAACAACAAGTTTATTCTCTGGAGTCAAAAGGACGGGTACATGCATCTCTACTTATATAATAAGGAGGGAAAAGAGGTTTCTCAGCTCACAAAAGGAAAGTGGGTGGTAATGGATCTCTTAGGTTTTGACACTAAAAACAAACGGATTTTCATTGAAGGAAATGCGTGCAGTCCCATTCAAAAGAATATATTTGCAATTGATTTAGCAACGGGTAAGCAGGCTTTAATTGATGTAAATGGTAAAGGTTGGCATTCAGGAAGCTTGAGTGTAAGTGGTAAATACATCGTTGATAACTATCAGACGCCCGATATTCCCCGCAATATTGCTATCGTGAATACCACAAATGGAAAGTCAACAAGCTATTTCAAAGCGGCCAATCCATGGCAAGGATACACGGTTCCTACCTATGAATGTGGCTCAATTAAGGCAGCTGACGGCACAACTGACCTTTACTACCGAATGGTTAAGCCTGTAAATTTCAATCCAAATAAGAAATATCCCACCATTGTTTATGTCTATGGAGGCCCTCATGCCCATAATGTTGATGCACGTTGGCATTATTGCAGTCGCGGTTGGGAAACCTACATGGCCGAGAAAGGCTATCTGCTTTTCATTCTTGACAACCGTGGAAGCGAGAACAGAGGCAAGGAATTTGAACAAGCAACCTATCGACATTTGGGTGAAGAGGAAATGAAAGACCAGATGGAAGGCGTTAAATTCCTCAAGACTTTGCCTTATGTGGATGCACAACGCTTAGGAATACACGGTTGGAGTTTCGGCGGTTTCATGACCATTAACCTAATGACTACCTACCCGGATGTATTCAAAGTGGGTGTAGCGGGTGGCCCGGTAATCGATTGGAAATGGTATGAAGTGATGTATGGAGAGCGCTATATGGACACACCGCAAGCCAATCCGGAGGGTTATGCGGCTTGTAGTCTGCTGCCAAAAGCCAAGAACTTGAAAGGGAAATTAGAGATTATCATCGGTCTCAACGACCCTGTTGTTGTTCCACAGCATGCATTCTCTTTCTTGAAAGCCTGCATTGCAGCCGGTACCCAACCCGATTTCTTCGTCTATCCCGGTGAGCCTCACAACATGAGAGGGCATCAGAGCGTGCATCTGCACGAACGTATCAGTCAGTATTTCTTTGATTATTTAAAATAAATTCCTATCATGAAACTGTTGTTGTTAGGTGGAGGCGGCCGCGAACACGCCTTGGCATGGAAGATTGCACAAAGCAAAAAGTGTGACAAGTTGTTTATTGCGCCAGGCAATGCCGGCACAACTGACTGCGGTGAAAACGTCAATATCAAGGCTGATGACTTTGAAAAATTAAAAGAATTTGCTGTAGAGAAAGCTATCGACATGGTAGTTGTCGGTCCCGAAGATCCATTGGTAAAAGGCATCTACGACAGTTTTAAACATGATAAACGGACTCAACACATCCCCGTGATTGGTCCATCTAAGGCCGGCGCCGTACTTGAAGGAAGCAAAGACTTCGCTAAAGGTTTCATGCAACGCCACCATATTCCAACCGCAAAGTATCAGACTTTCGATGGTACAACGCTTGCAGAAGGGCTTCAATTCCTTGAGACCTTACAGCCCCCTTACGTGTTGAAAGCTGATGGACTCTGTGCAGGAAAGGGCGTATTGATACTTCCAACACTCGAAGAAGCAAAGAAAGAGCTACGTGAAATGCTTGCAGGCATGTTTGGGAATGCCAGTGCACAGGTGGTCATTGAAGAGTTCTTGAGCGGTATTGAATGTAGTGTTTTCGTGCTTACCGACGGTAAAAACTATAAGATTTTGCCTGAAGCCAAGGATTACAAACGCATTGGAGAGCACGACACGGGCCTCAATACGGGCGGTATGGGTAGCGTTTCACCCGTTCCATTTGCCACAAAAGAGTGGATGAAGAAAGTGGAAGACCGCATCATTCGCCCAACTGTTGAAGGTCTTGCTGACGAGGGAATAGACTACAAAGGCTTCATCTTCTTCGGGCTTATCAATGTTGCCGGCGAACCCATGGTTATCGAATACAACTGCCGTATGGGTGATCCAGAGACAGAAAGCGTAATGCTTCGCTTGAAAAGTGATATCGTAGACCTGTTTGAAGGCATTGCTCATGGCGATCTTGACAAGCGGGAAATCGAGTTCGATGAACGTGCAGCAGTCTGTGTGATGCTTGTCAGTGGTGGCTATCCCGAGGCATACAAGAAAGGCTATCCTATCACTGGGCTTGACAAGGTGGACGGAAGTATCGTCTTCCACAGTGGAACAGCCTGCAAAGATGGCCGCATCATGACCAACGGCGGACGCGTTATTGCCGTTTCATCCTATGGAAAAGACAAGGAAGAAGCCCTGCAAAAGAGTTTCAAGGAAGCACAGAAAATTCAGTTTACTGATAAATATTTCAGAAAAGATATAGGCAAAGACCTCTAAATGACAAGGAAAAGAAGACAGGAAAGAATAGCAACAAGCAGGCTGACACTGCCTTTGACAGCCCTTTATGGCGCTGTTGTTGCATTGCTTGCAGGCGCCGTTCAGCAAGGATTATGGGTGCAGACTGCCTGTCTTTTCATTGCCACAGAAACGATAGCCATGCTCAACAACCACTATTCGCTTACCAGAGTGTATAGTCGGATGCTGTCATGTACCTACTTGATGCTGTCATCTGCGGTTTGTTTCCGTGGCACAAACACAAATGAAAGCATTGTAACCCTATGCTTCATTGCTTTCTATTTCATCATCTTCCAAGCCTATCAAAACCGCAGAGGAGCAGGCCCCGTGTTCTATGCCTTTGCTATGATTGGCATTGCCAGCATCTTCTTCGTCAAAATTCTCTATTTTGTTCCTTTCCTTTGGATTGCTCTTGCTGCCTACATTTTGGCCTTCAGTCTCCGCACCTTCACAGCGTCCATCCTCGGATTGCTGTTTCCCTACTGGTTCGTGGCAGGCTACTATGTCTACACCCACAATCTTCCAAGCCTGCTTTCCCACTTCACTGAACTTGCAGTCTTCGGTGACATCAGCAACTACCAGCATGTCACCGAGCATCAAGCCGTTACCTTTTTCTTCGTTGCTTTCCTTGGACTGACGGGGATTATTCATTTCCTACGCAACAGCTATAAAGACAAAATAAAAGTCCGTATGTTCTATGAGACGTTTATTACCCTGCATGTTGCCACGATGCTTTTCATCATCTTGCAGCCTCAGCACTATGATTTTCTCATTCACATCATGATCATTACCACTGCAGTATTATTTGGACACTTCCTTGCATTGACCCGAACATGGCTCACCAACATAGCTTTTCATCTGGTCATCGTGCTCATATTGCTGCTCACAGCTTATAATTTATGGATGCCATCATTGCTTTTTTAATAGACTGGGGCTATTGGGGCATGCTCCTTTCTGCCTTTCTTGCCGGCAGTTTCTTCCCCTTCAGCAGCGAGGCTGTCATGTTGGGTTTGCTCGCAGCAGGACTGAAACCATGGCCTCTCATCCTTTATGCGACCGTAGGAAATGTAATGGGTGGGCTATTCAACTATGGCATCGGACACATGGGGCGCATGGACTGGATTGAGAAATATCTGCATGTAAAGCCCGAAAGTCTCAACAAAGCACAGCGCTTCATGGCCGGACACGGCGCATGGATGGGCTTCTTTGCTTTCCTGCCTATCATCGGGAGTGCCATTACAATCGTATTAGGACTGATGCGTTCCAACCTGTTTATCTCGACGATCAGCATCACTGCAGGAAAATTCGCACGCTATCTTGTCCTTGCTTTCTCGGCAGCAACCCTGACCGCTTGCAGTTTTTCATCCCCCAAAGTCAGCCGGGAAATTACCGTAAGCATAGAGCCGTTGCGCTATTTCACCCAACAGATTGCCGGCAATCGCTTTACGGTTGTAACGATGGTTCCAGGCGGAATGAGTCCTGAAACCTATGAGCCTACAGCCCGACAAATGGCCAATCTCAACGAAAGTGCACTCTACATGAAAGTCGGACAGATAGGTTTTGAACGCACATGGATGGCAAAACTCAAATCGAATGCACCTCATACACGATTTATAGACACTTCAGAAGGCATCACTCCTGCACAGACTATCAATGGCATTACAGACCCCCACACCTGGATAAGTTGCCGAAATGCCAGAGTGATTGCCCGCAACATATACCTTGCCTTGAAACAGACGGATGCCAAAGACAGTGCATATTACAAGAAAAATCTACAGAAACTGCTTACCGTCATTGAGCAGACCGACAGGGAAGTAAAGTCTGCATTGGCCGGAAAATCAAAGACTTTCCTCATCTATCACCCCATACTTACATATTTTGCACGCGACTATCAGCTCACTCAAATCCCTATTGAAGAGGAAGGACGCGAGCCAAGTGCCAACCAATTACAGGCCATCATCCGCTTGTCGCGCCAGCAGAAAGTGAAGACACTCTTTATTCAAAAACAGTTCGCCAACCGCAATACAACCATCGTTTCACAAGATACGGGAATCCCATCTGCCGAGATCAATCCGCTCGATTATCATTGGAATCTGCAAATGATAAACATCGCACGAACCATAAAATGAGTCAACCCATCATACAACTCCATAACATCACCGCTGCATACCCAGAGAAAACAGCGCTCAAGAATGTCAATCTGACGGTCTACGATGACGATTATCTCGGCATCATCGGCCCTAACGGAGGTGGCAAAACCACTCTCATCAAGATTATCCTCGGTCTGCTGAAGCCCAAGGAAGGCACGATTAAATTCTTCAAGAACGGCCTGGAAGCTGACCATATCCGCATGGGTTATCTGCCGCAATACACAGACATTGACCGCCGATTTCCTATCAGCGTTGAAGACGTTGTGCTCTCGGGATTGAAGAAAAGGCTTTTCCATGGCTATACAGATGCCCAACGTGAACAAGCCAAGGATACCATCAACCGCATGGAACTCAATGATCTACAACGGAAACCTATAGGGACATTGAGCGGCGGACAGCTGCAACGCGTGCTTCTGGCGCGTGCCATCGTGCAACAACCCGACGTGCTTATCCTCGACGAACCTAACACCTATATTGACAAACGCTTTCAAGAACAGATGTATGAAATGCTGAATGATCTCAATCAGCAATGTGCCATTGTCATGGTGAGCCACGATATTGCGGAGATACTACACAATGTCAAACACATTGCCTGCGTCAATGAGAGTCTGCATTACCATGAAACAACCGACCTCCCACAGGAGAAATTAGAGGAGCATTTCCTTAAAATATAACGTCGAATTACCTTATTTATATTTCATTCTCTATCACTTCGCAAGCTTAAAAGAAGCTTTTTATAACTCTCCATGCATCACAATCTTCTCTTTTATGGGTGAAGTCATTTGCAGCTTTTTATGAAACCATGTGCAATATCAAACCGAAAGAATAAAGAAGAGATTAGTACTTCATCCTCATATTTGTAAAGATTATTGGTCAAAAAAACACCCTTTTAAATTCCGTGATTTAGAGAATAGAAGGCAAGAAAAAAGCACTTATCTTCTCAAAAACAGCGACATACCACGCCTTTTGTGTCTTTTCAACTTGCAATCTGCATCAAAATGCGTCGCTATTTGATGCAAAAGACGAGATCATCTGACGCATTTCAGCACCCAACATGACGCGAAACACAAGGCTTTTTGCCGTTGTTTTTTCTCCTTTTCTCCTTGATTTTCTATATCTTCCTGATTGCCAACACATTAAGAAGTGGGCTTAAAACTCACGTATTTTCAAACGAAAAAGTTCCTGTTCTGAATATCGTAAGCATTTGAGACCTTTTGTAAAATAAAATCATGAACATGGAGTTGACTTCACAGAAAATTCCTGTTACCGCAAGTTACAAGTTCAAAGTCCCAACTTATTGCATTCAGGCGTCCTCTTAAGCAATTCAAAATCAAAGATAAAATGACTCGTACGGCGACAGAAACACACATAAACAACGCCGCATATAGGTTCACCCATCTGACATTTCACTGACAAACCACTTAAAAAAGTGAAATATAAGCAGTTTATGTTCAACAAGACAAGCGAGTTTTCATGAAATGTATTATCTTTGCATCACTATTTCGAAATAATACATTATTTAAATAAATGAAACAGTACAAGTTAGTAGACAATGTGCTGGGGTGGCTTGCTTTTCTGATTGCCGCCTTTGTCTATTGCTCTACAATCGAACCGACAGCCAGCTTTTGGGACTGCCCAGAGTTTATCACAACAGGTTACAAACTTGAAATCGGACACCCACCCGGGGCACCGTTCTTCATGTTAACGGCCAATCTCTTTTCGCAGTTTGTCAGCAATCCGTCTGATGTTGCACGCATGGTCAACACGATGAGTGCGCTATTGAGTGCGACAACCATTCTGTTCCTCTTTTGGACGGTGACCCATCTGACACGGAAACTGATTCTGAAAGACTGGAGTGAACTCACTACAGCAAAGATGATTATCATCGAAGGAGCCGGTCTTGTGGGCGCACTCATCTATGCTTTCAGCGATACCTTCTGGTTTTCAGCCGTTGAAGGCGAAGTTTATGCCTATTCATCTGCCTTCACTGCAATCGTGTTCTGGCTCATTCTGAAATGGGAAGACCATGCCGACGAACCTCACAGTGACCGCTGGCTCGTGCTCATCACCTATATGACAGGTCTCAGCATCGGTGTGCATTTGCTCAACCTGCTGTGTATCCCGGCCATCGTTCTCGTGTTCTGCTATCGCAAATTCCCGAACATCGAACTGAAAGGCTCGCTCATTGCACTCTTCATTTCATTCGTTCTTGTGGCTGCAGTACTCTATGGCGTAGTGCCAGGTATTATCACCGTGGGCGGTTGGTTTGAGTTGTTGTTTGTCAATGTGCTTGGATGTCCGTTCAATACAGGTGAGATTATCTACATTCTTCTGCTTGTTGCAACTGTGCTTTGGGCCATTTATGAAAGCTATACCGACAAGAGTGAGAAGCGAACCAACATCTCGTTTGTTGCTTCTGTGGCTATGCTGGGCATTCCATTCTATGGTTTCGGTTGGTCGGCTGTGGTCATTGGTGTCGTTATTCTGGCGCTCATTTGGTTTGCACTAAACTACAAACACACTGTTGACAAGAAGAAAGTGAGCTATGTAACTGCACGCATCAAGAACACAACCCTGCTCTGCATGCTGATGCTGATGATTGGTTATTCAAGCTATGCACTCATCGTTATCCGCTCTACGGCCAATCCTCCGATGGATCAGAACTCACCGGAAGACATCTTCACCTTGGGCAGCTACTTGAGTCGCGACCAATATGGTGACCGTCCATTAGTCTATGGCCAGGCCTACACTTCACAGGTGGCACTGCAAGTAGACGGCAATATGTGCAAGCCAAAGATGACAGAAGGGGCCCCCATCTATGCCCGCAAAGAGAAAGCCAACGCTGATGAGAAAGACTCATACTTCGTTGTAAGTCACAAGAATAAATACCAATATGCGCAGAACATGCTCTTCCCACGCATGTATGACCAGGCACATGCACAGGCTTATGAGCAATGGATGGGCGGTGTTGATGGCTATGATGTCGCTTATGACCGCTGTGGAGAGCCTATAACTGTAAAGATACCGACTCAAGTTGAGAATATCCGTTTCTTCCTTTCTTATCAGTGTAACTTCATGTATTGGCGCTACTTCATGTGGAACTTCGCCGGACGTCAGAATGACATACAAGGTAATGGTGAACTTGAACACGGCAACTGGATTACCGGTATTCCGTTTATTGACAATGCTCGGTTAGGCGATCAAAGCAAACTTCCAGCCGATCTGCAAAACAACAAAGGGCATAACGTGTTCTATTGTCTTCCACTTCTTCTGGGAATCATAGGACTTTTCTGGCAAGCATGGCGTGGAAAGCGTGGCATCCGACAGTTCTGGGTGGTGTTCTTCCTATTCTTTATGACGGGTTTGGCTATTGTTATCTATCTCAACCAGACTCCAATGCAGCCACGTGAGCGTGATTATGCCTACGCAGGTTCATTCTATGCGTTTGCCATCTGGTGTGGTATTGGTGTGGCTGCAATCTACGATTTACTCAAGAAGTACACACATATCAACGAGAAAGTGCTGGCTACTGCCGTTTCAATCTTAGCATTGTTGGTTCCTATCCAAATGGTGAGCCAGACATGGGATGACCACGATCGCAGTGGCAGATATACCTGCCGAGACTTTGGGCAGAACTATCTGATGACCTTGCAGGATAAGGGTAATCCCATTATCTTCACCAATGGCGACAACGATACGTTCCCACTTTGGTACAATCAAGAAGTAGAAGGCGTCAGAACCGATGCCCGGGTGTGCAACTTGAGCTATTTAGCTACCGACTGGTACATTGACCAAATGAAGCGACCTGCCTATAATTCGCCGGCTGTTCCTATCAGTTGGCCACGCATAGACTTCTGCTCGGGTACGAATGACTATATCACTGTGCAGCCGGATGCTAAGAAACAGATACTTCAGTTCTACAAGGAAAACCCCGCACAAGCTAAGGCGCAGTTTGGTGATGAACCGTTCGAACTGAAGAATATCATGAAATATTGGGTGCGTTCCAAGGATGCCGACATGCACTTTATCCCTACAGATACCGTGTATGTAACAATAGACAAAGAAGCCGTAAGGCGCAGTGGAATGCTCATGCCGTCTGATTCTATCCCCGAAAAGATGGTGATTTCGCTTGCAGGTAAGAGCGCATTATACAAGAACGACTTGATGATGCTCGAGATGATTGCCCAATGTAATTGGACACGTCCTATCTATGTGGCCCTCACTGTGGGTGAAGAAAACTACATGAACTTAGGTAACAACTTCATTCAGGAAGGTTTGGCAAACCGCATTACGCCGTTCACGACCAACGTTGATGGCAAGGTTGTCAAGGGAATGACCAACTTTGATACGGCTAAAACCTATCGAAATCTGATGACTCGATATAAGTTTGGCGGTCTGAAGACTAAGGGGCTCTATATTGATGAAACCGTAATGCGCATGTGTTATACCCACCGCCGTCTTTTCGCTCAGCTGGCTAAACAGCTCATCATGGAGCATAAAGACAAACAGGCATTGGCTGTTTTGAACAAATGTGTGGCAGAGATACCTTCTTACAACGTGCCCAACAACTACGTAAGTGGCAGTCTTGACCTCGCAGAATGCTATGCTATTCTGGGCCAGAAAGCTAAAGCTAAAGAGTTGTTCAATGATGTATGGAAGAACTCTACACAATATATGAACTGGTATCTGAGTCTTGACGGTAACAATTTTGCCCAATCCATGAGCGACTGTCTACGCGAAATGTCGATTATGCAGGAGTGTAATAAAGTGGCTGTCCTCATTGATGCGAAGCTTGCACAGCGCACGGGACAACAGTTCCAGAGCCTATTTAATATGTATCGTGGCAAGGGAGGCATACTTCCAAGCCACAACAACTGAAGCATAGAGGAATAAACAAGCGATGATTATAGAGCAACCCGCAAAATGGTTGCGCTGGATTTATCCCGGTGCGACTTGGAGAATGGACAAGAACGAACATTCAGTCTATCTGACGTTCGATGATGGTCCAATCCCCGAGTCGACACCGTTTATTCTTGAAACTCTACGAAAATACAACGTCAAGGCAACATTCTTCATGGTTGGAGAGAATGTGCTGAGGTATCATGATTTGTATAATCAAATCCTCGAAGAAGGTCATCGGGTGGGCAACCACACATTCAATCACATCGGATCTTTCAAACATTGGACCATCACCTATGCTATCAATACGCACAAAGCCGATGAACTGATACACTCAAATCTATTCCGACCGCCTCACGGGTGGATGAGAATGTCGGTTTATTGGTGGATGAAGAAGAAGTATCGCATTATCATGTGGGATCTTGTTACACGCGATTACTCCAAATGGTTGACCGCAAAAGACGTGGTTCGAAATGTAAAACGCTATGCAAGAAATGGCTCTATCATCACTTTTCACGACTCACTGAAGAGCATTGACAAGCTAAAAACAGCCCTTCCAGAGTCAATTGAATGGTTAAAAGCGCAAGGATATGAATTCAAGACCTTTGAATAAACAAGACCTTACGAATGAAATAAAAGCCGAAGCACTGCGCCTCGGCTTTTTTACTTGTGGCATAGCAAAGGCTGACAGCGTAGAGAAAGCGACAGCAGACCATGTGAAACGTTGGTTAAAAGAAGGAAAGCAAGCTAACATGGACTATATGGCCAACTATATGGAAAAGCGACTTGACCCGCGATTATTAATGGAAGGGGCCCGCAGTATCATCTGTGTTGCCTTGAATTATGCCCCTCATAACTACTGTTCTGACAGCGAATATCAACTTGCAGCATATGCTCTCGGACAAGATTATCATGATATCATGAAAGCCAAACTGCGCCGGTTGGCAGCAAAATTTGGCTATGAAGATGCATTAATAAGCCAAAATCCAGAGGCACATAAATGCCGCATCTTTGTTGATACAGGCCCTATTCTCGAACGCTATTGGGCTGAAAAGGCAGGGTTGGGCTGGACAGGAAAGAACCATCAACTCATTATTCCACATGCCGGAAGTATGTTTTTCTTGGGTGAAATCCTTGTTGATGAAGAATTGATCTACGATCAACCGGTTAAAAACCGATGCGGAAACTGCCGTAAATGTATTGAAGCTTGCCCAACAAAAGCTATCATTGAGAACTGCGAAATAGATGCTGAGAAATGCCTGTCCTACCAGACTATAGAAAACAGAAGCGAGCTTTCGAGCGAAGCAACTGCCAGAATCGGCAACACCATCTATGGCTGCGATGCCTGTCTGAAAGCCTGCCCGTGGAACAGATTTGCAACTCCCAATGATACGCCTGAGCTGCAACCGAAAGCTGAACTTCTGCAGATGACACGCCAACAATGGGAAAATCTCAGTGAAGAAGAATATAGAAAACTCTTCAAAGGGAGTGCTGTAAAAAGGGCGAAATATAAGGGGTTGATGCGAAATATTGAAGCAGCGGCTTGCTTTTCTCGCGAAAAACAATTACCTTTATCAAACAAATCTAAAGATTATGAGCAAGAAAATAAATAGTTACAAGGCCATGTCTGTTCTTACGAGAGGCTTTTTCGAGGCTTTTGCCAATGGCATCATAGACTGCCAGATCATAGGAAATGACTTTAAGAAGAAGCATAATCCACAAAATATCAAGCAGGCAATGCTCGAACATTATGAGGAAATCAGTGCGCATTTCCTCGACATCATGTTTCCTGCTCTGGCGCGACTCAACTATCCTGATGAAAAGAAAATGCAGGAGAAACTGAAGAAAGAGTTTACTGACAAACAAGCAGATATGGCTCAATATCTGCGTTTTGCCTGCAAAACCGATAAGCTTTATGAGGCCATGGTGAATGAATACAAGCGCAATTTCAACAGGCTTCTGCAAGGTCAGTTTACCTCTATCGAAGAACATATTGAAGTCTATCCACGTGGTTTACAGCTGTCAGTGGTAGATGAGCAGATGGCAATTGTTATCTTGGTGCGCGTGCTTTTGAAGGCCTATGCAGCCGGTATCAAAGCTTCAAAAACAGCAAAACGCTCGTTCAATCAAGTCAGTATTTATCGCATGCTGCTTCTGAACACACAACTTTTGATGAATGACAGTTCGTTCAAATCTGAAGAAGAAGACCTCATGGCTTTATTCAAAGAAGCATGTGGAAACGAAGCTAATCTCAACGTTCTCTTCAATTCGTTAGACGAAACCTATAAGGAGTTGGTCAAAGAAGACGGAATTATAGCAGGTGATGAGCAATCAAATTAGAAAAGAGATGCTGCGCAGCAGCGACCTTTACCGCCGCATGCACCGTGTAACGAAGTTCGCCGATGACTATTATCTCGATGCTGTCATCGGCTTAATCCCTGGTGGTATCGGTGATATTATCGGTGGACTGTTTTCCTTGATGCATGTTTATTTCGGGTTGATAAAGTTGCGTTCAATCCCATTGACCTTGGCTTTACTCAACAACATGCTGCGCGATATCCTCTTAGGACTGCTTCCTTTCTATGTAGGAGACGTCATCGATTTCCTGCATAAAGCCAACAAAAAGAACATGGCACTGATAGATGGTTTTGTGAACGACGACAAAGAAATCATCCGGCGAGTCAACCAAAAGGCTATTCAGGCAGCAGTCGTTTTCATTTTCCTAATTTTCTGTATCTGCATTGTCATCTGGCTGTTGACTTACATCGTAAAGGAAATAGGCTCACACCTGTTCACATAAAACAAAAGACAACATGAAGAACATTGCCATTGTAGCTTTTTTATGCCTCATAGCAACGGCATGCACAAAGAAAATACATGCAGAAGATATTGTTTTCCACAACGATACGGTCTATTATGAAGGGCAACCTTTTACCGGAGAGATATGGACATCAGATAACACTACAGGTTGTATTGTCACAGAAAAAGGCATCATGAAATTGCTTACATTCTATCATTCAAAAGATAAGCATGCAATAGTCATGACACTAAATGGCCGAGGGATGCCTAAAAGTCAATGCTACGATGAATATGGGAACGCTATTGATATCATCTCGTTTGAGAGACGCTATACGAAGCTCTGGATTAAGATACCAAGAATGGGAGGAGAATTCATCAAAGCGTATAAAAGAGACCAAAACTCAAGACAACAGGAAACAATACAGATCCACTGACAAAAGGCGACAGAAATAAACAGACCTTGCAAATACATTACACATACTTACAAGGTCTGTTTTATTTATTCAAAAGCATTCTTCTTTTCTATATAAAGAATAAAGAAGAATGCCTACATGATTAATTCTTACTGCATATCATAGACTACCTGCATAAGTTTCTTGCCCAAGGCATCAGCTTCTTCCATCGTTGAAGCCTCACTATAGACACGAATAATAGGCTCTGTGTTGCTCTTACGCAGGTGAACCCACTTGTCAGGGAAGTCAAGTTTCACGCCATCAATGTCAGTAACCTTCACGTCTGCCTGCTTGCCATATTGCTCTTTCACCTTTTCCAAGATAGCATCAACATCTGTCGAAGCTGTCAGATCAATACGGTTCTTGGCTATAAAGTATTCAGGGAAGGTAGCACGAAGTTCACTTACCTTGCAACCTTTCTGTGCAAGACTCGACAAGAAGAGGGCAATACCGACCAAGGCATCACGTCCATAGTGGCTTTCGGGATAGATAACACCACCGTTTCCTTCGCCACCAATGACAGCATTCACCTCTTTCATCTTCGTTGTTACATTCACTTCGCCCACAGCAGAAGCCGTATAGACACCGCCATGTTTCTCGGTTACATCACGCAGTGCACGCGTAGAGCTGAGGTTGGAAACCGTATTTCCCGGCGTATGGCTCAACACATAGTCGGCCACCGAAACGAGTGTATATTCCTCGCCGAACATCTTTCCGTCTTCGCAAATAAATGCCAAGCGATCCACATCCGGGTCAACAACAATGCCTAAATCATAGCCACCCTTACCTATTTCGCTCATGATACCACCAAGGTTCTGCGCTAACGGTTCGGGATTATGTGCGAAATCGCCATTGGCCTCACCGTTGATCATCGTGTATTCCACGCCCAAAGCTTTCAGCAATTCGGGAAGGATGATACCACCGACAGAGTTGATTGCGTCTACAGCCACTTTGAAATGCGCATTCCGTATGGCTTCTCTGTCAACCAATTTCAATGCAAGAACACTCTCAATATGACGTTGATTGAAGGTGCTGTCCTCCGTGTATTTGCCTAAATGGTCAACATCCGCAAATTCGAAATTCTCCTTTTCAGCTATCTCAAGCACCTTGTTCCCATTGTCTTTTGTGAGGAATTCTCCTTCCTGGTTCAACAGTTTCAGCGCATTCCAATGACGTGGGTTGTGGCTGGCCGTAATGATGATACCACCTGCTGCCTTACTCATACGCACAGCCAATTCGGTAGTAGGTGTCGTGGCAAGTCCGATGTTAAGCACGTCATAGCCCATGCCCATCAATGTTCCACAAACAATGTTCTTCACCATTTCGCCCGAGATACGGGCATCACGTCCCACTACAATTGTATTGCTTTCAGACTGCTTACTATGACGGATAAAAGTCGCATAAGCTGCTGTAAACTTCACAATGTCAAGCGGGTTCAATGTGTCTCCGGCCTGTCCGCCAATGGTTCCACGGATGCCGGAAATAGATTTAATCAAAGTCATAAATAATTATCTTCCTCTTTGGTAAGTTAGTTCATAAAGACAAGGATAAACAGCACCTGAAGCAATTGCTGTTCCCTGGGCTGAAGGCACAATCAGCCGCACCTTGGCCACACCTTCTTTGCTCAATTTGCCTAACTTGATATAAGAAAGTGGCGCCAACAGACCGGCTGGAACCTTTGCTGTTTTATACACAGTCTTGAGAATTCCCGACTCAAACTGCGCATACGGTGAACCTGAAATCATCCTGACGTTCATCACATCAGGAATAGAAGAATAGGCCATAACGTTGTTTGAAGAGATAATGGAGTCTGTGATCAGATTGGTTTCTGTGTATTTCAACAACACCGTGGCCGCCTCGTTACGCCCCAACACCTTACCTGTGCCACGACGAACAATCTGCATATAGACACCGGAACTGCTGAAAAGCACAAACTGATTCTTTGCCAAGTCTGTCGTCGTGTCTTGCGAAAGAAACTTCTCTTCGCTGATAACATTCACCTTTTTGTCAATAAGATACCGATTGATTGCCGCACGCTCCCGCTTCTTCTTGTCGGCGTAAGTCTCAGAATCCCTACATGAAGCAAAAGCAACAAGCCCAACAAGGATAAGTAACAAATATGTAATCTTCTTCATTCTCAATGTTTATTTTTCACAATGATAGTGGCACAAAGATACGAAATTCCTTACATAAAGCTGGACTTTCGTTATAGTTTTTATCTATATTTCCCAATTTTTAAGCTTTCAAACGATTGCTGAATTTCAAGATAGCACGCTGTGTCACCGCTTCAGCTTCCTTCAGACTGCAATGCAATTTGCCGCCACTGGCATTCAGATGTCCGCCGCCATTGAAAAATTCGGCAGCCACTTCATTGCATGGAAAATCATCAACAGAGCGCAGGCTGACGAGCACTAAGTTGTCATGTCGGTCGTCTTCACGCAATGAAACCGAGAATTTCAATCCCTTGATGCGCAGAGGTTCGTTGACCAATCCCTCCAAATCGCCTTTCACAAAATGAAACCTTTTCATGTCATGACGGCTCACCGTGAAATAGGCTGCATGGTATTCATCGGACACCGTGAGGCATTCGCTCATCAGATAGCCACGAAACCGAATGGCCCATTGGCTGTAGTTGTTGAACACATTGCGATAAATCTTATCCTTGTCGATACCGGTTGTGAGCAGCATTCCAATGATGGTGTAAATCTCCGGGCGTGTGGAATTATACGTAAAGCCACCGGTGTCGGTCATCATACCGCAATAAATCGGAGCCGCTATCTTCTGATTGAGGTGCTCAAAACCACCCAACTGACAAATCACACGGAACACCAACTCACACGTACTGCTTGCCTCCGGATGCGAAACAGTTACTACCCCCTCAATAGCGGGATTAAGGTGATGATCTATCAACACGCGTTTCGCCGGTGAAGCTTCAACGATTTCCTGCAGCTCTTCAAGGCGAGTCATCTCGTTGAAGTCTAAGCAAAACACCACATCTGCCTGTTGACAAAGGGTCTTCACCTCCTCGGGATGCTTGTCATAACGCATCACTTGTTCACTCCCCGGAAGCCATTTCAGGAAATCAGGAAAGGCATCCGGCACGATGATTTGTGCCGACTTCCCCCACTGCCTCAGGTATTCTGTCCATGCAAGACAAGCTCCCAAGGCGTCGCCGTCAGGACTCTTGTGCCCCACAACGATTATATTTTCGGCATCACGAATGGTGGCTTTCAAAGTTTCCACCTCGTGTTCTGTGATAATATCTAATTGCATAATGGCTACAAAGGTAATAAAAAAGAACGAGAGAAAACATGAAATGCGATTAGTTTATAAATTCCTTTGATTTTACTTTACAATTACTCTCAAATGCTTAAGATATTCAGAACAAAAGATTTTTAATTTGGAAATACGCGAGTTTTAAGCCCACTTATTAATGTATTGACAATCAAGAAGATAGAGGAAAACAAGGAGGAAAGGAAAGAAAATGACAGTAAAAAGCCTTGTGTTCTGCGTCATATTGGGTGCTGAAATGCGTCAGATAATCTCGTCTTCTGCATCAAACAGCAACGCATTTTGACGCAGATTACAGGTTGAAGAGGCACAAGAGGGATGATATGTTGTCGTTTTTGAGAAAATAAGTACAGTTTCCTTGCCTTCCATTCTCTAAATCACAGCATTTAAAAGGGAGCTTTTTTGACCAATAAAATTTACAAAACAAGGAGCCAAAAGAAATATCACAGCAAAGGAGAAAGCGATGAAATAGCAATATGAAACAAAGAAAACGCGCACTCTTCAGTACAAGAGTGCGCGCTTACTTCGTATAAAAACATTCCTATTCTCTTTAATTCGTAGCTTCCTTTCCTTTAAACTGAAAGTCGCTGTTCTGGAGTCTTACAAAATCAGGAAAGCAAAGGGAAAACTCTGGAAAAGAGACTGTTCGCCTTAAAACAGCTTATTCGGATAAACACCTTCATCAACCAGGCGCTGAATTCTGTCTACTACACCCTGACGATCGGCAGCATAAGTCACGCCAAACCACTTACTGGTAGTGTCGAGAACCTTCACAGTTGATGTGCCTTCACCGATGAGTTTGTTGACCATCAGTGGAATAAAGAACTCTGCTTTGAGATTGGTCATGTTCTTTGGGTTGGCAAGAAACTCCTTAAAGTATTCCTCGCTGTATTCAAAGTAATCTGGCGTGAAGCCCCATACATTCATGGAAACAGGTGTATTATCGGATACACTCACCCATTCGCCCTGCTCATCTTTATACTGAACCTTACCGTCACGACGCTCAATTTCGGTGCGTTCAACAACGGTTGTCAGGTTGTCTTCAGCATCCTTTGAGCAGATACCACGAGCCACAGTGCCGTTTTCACTCAGTGTGTTTCCTATGCGAAAGCCCACCATAGCATAACGATTTTTGCTGTCTTCCGGCAATTCGCTGAGGAACTTCCCGATAGCCATGAAGCAGTCACGATTATAGAAATCATCACAGTTGATGACGCAGAAAGGCTCCTTGATAACCTCTTTTGCCATCAGCACTGCATGGTTTGTGCCCCATGGTTTCTCACGACCCTCGGGAACTTTGAAGCCCTCCGGAAGGTCATCAATACTCTGGAACACAAGTTCTGCAGGGATATGTCCCTCATATTTTGACAGGATTTTCTCACGGAATTCAGCTTCGAAATCCTTGCGGATAACAAAGACTATCTTGCCGAAACCGGCCTGAATAGCATCATAGATAGAATAATCCATGATGGTTTCTCCGTTAGGGCCTAAGCCATCAAGCTGTTTAAGTCCACCGTAACGGCTACCCATTCCGGCAGCCAAAAGTAACAATGTAGGTTTCATTTTGTTATGATTTTAATGAGTTATTTGATGTTTTAAGATAGCAATCTGTCTGCCCATGATGAGCGTAGTCATGCAGACCATACTTTTGCAGACGTTTACAAAAGTACGAATTAATCGTGAAACAAGCCAACAAAATGGTAATTTTATTCTGTCAACGCACCAATCAGAAGGGCATTCCAATGGCAAAATGCAGGCTATGGCTATCTCCGAAATTGGGCAGATTGTAGAAACCTGATTTGTAAGGAAGATGCAAACCAACTCCCCAATCCACACGGATGACAAAGAAATCAAGGTCGTAGCGCAGACCTACTCCTGTACCAACAGCCATCTGCTGCAGCATATTCTTCAATTTCAACTGGCCGTTCGGATGATCTGACCGATTGTGAAGTGTCCACACATTTCCGGCATCAAGAAAAACTGCACCATAGAGATTACCAAACAACCGAGGCCTGTATTCGAGGTTGGCAAGGAACTTCATATCACCCGTTTGGTCGAGATATGATGTTGTTGCAGCGGTTGGATAATAGGCGCCAGGCCCCACACTGCGTATTGTAAAAGCACGAATACTGTTGGCACCTCCCACGTAGAACTGCTCACTCCAGGGTGCAACCGTAGAGTTTCCATAAGCCCAAATAGCACCAATCCCAATGTGACCAACAAGCTGCGACTTACGTCCCACCTCCCAGGTCTTGCGAAATTCAGTCTCAATCTTGAAATACTGAGCATATGGGTTCTTGAACATTTTCTTGTCGTTCTCGCTCCATTTCTGACCAGCAACGACGTAACCGAGCGACAGGATATTAGCAGCCTCGCTCACAGTGGTCTGCCACCAAATGGGATTACGATAGTTTTTAGGACTTGTATAGATATAGCTGTAGCGCATCTTAGGAATGAACTGGTCTCTCATTGATACCTGCAGATAAGGTGTGCTGGCTAAAAGCGCATCGAATTTTGCTGAATGTGACGACATGTATTCATACTCCAACGTGAGTGGAGCAAACTGATGCATGGACGTTTCTGATGTCTGGAATGTATAAGAAAGCTCTCCCGAAACGATGTGACGTTTAAAGTATCCGGCGCGATTGATAACGCTTGTAGAGGCTTTGAGCAATGTTGTCGGTGTGGAATGGAAATGCCGATGCTTCAAGAAAGGCATCAACAAGACAGGAAACTCCAAAGAGGCGTCACCTCCATATTCATAAGAATGAATGTTATCGGCCTTACCACTTGCCGTGTGTCCGGTCTGCCATTCATAGGAACCTTTCAGGTTGATATCAAGTTTCTCGCCACCTTTGAAAGCGTTGCGCTTGGTGAAACCCACGACAAGTCCAGGCCCCATGCGTCCGCTGGTGCGCCCTGTGTAATTGGTTTCAACGTAAAAATCGTAGGGTTTATCAAACAGACAGTTCAGCTTAAGATCAAGTGTATCACAGGTTTCTGACGAGTCACGCGGCGTAAACTGAAAGTCAACCATGCTGAAAAGACCGTTTCCTGAAATCTTATTTGCCGACTCAATATACTTGTCATAACTGAAAAGCTCATTAGGTCTGAGTTTCAAATCACGCAGGATTACACCTGGTCGCACCGGAGAACGCCTGCCTTTGAAATGTACCGTGAGCCGATGCAGTTGAATAGAGTTCTCCAATGAGTCGAAGAACTGCTTGCGCAACTGCATGTCTATGTTACCAATATACCACTTACGGAGGGCACGTGAGGGAACAGAGTCAGCCAACTGAAATTTCAGTTGCACCTTTTCGGGCACGAGAAGTGTATCGGCAAGATAAGAAGCATAGTCCGGTTGATAATAATAATAACCATTGTTACGAAAGAGATTACCCACGCGTTTGCGCTCCGCATCCAGCGTAGAAACATCGAAAGCATCGCCACGTTTGACTTTGGCTTCATTCATATGGGCCTGCAACAAGCTATCAGCTGCAGGGGAAAAATTCACATAAGAGATGCTGTCGAGGGTGAACAGTGGTCCCATATCAACGGTGTATCCAATCTTTGCTTTCTTGGGATTGCGTTGCGTAATGACTTCAAAACTAACGTTACCACGGAAATATCCATGCGTTTTCAATACCGATTGGGCCACTGATGCACGTAACTCCGGATTTACCCAACTCATCAAAACAGGAGCTTTTCCAAATGATTTGGCAATCCATTTTCCTATCGGCCCTGTAGATTCTGAAAAGGCATTCCACACCCAAAGACCATAAGGAAACGGTGTACGATAGTAAGAACTGCCAAACAAGGCTCCGTTAGGTGCGCAGGCCAAGGCCGCCTCCATTTCATCACGAGTGGTATAAAAATGGTCATTACGGTCATAATTCTGATAGTTAATCTTCGTCAGACCGACATATAACTGATCACCATCGGGCACCTTCTTCGTAGTAGAACAGGCTGCAAGCAGCATTGCAATCACGACAAAGAATATATAAAATCGGCTATTTCTTTTCATCACTTCCATTCTTGTTTGTAGGGGTTGCTGACTCTTTCTGAGGCATGGCAGGCATTTCATTCTTAGTTTCCTTAAACTTGAATAGGTCGCGGAAATGCTGCAACTTACGCCGCCAGATAAAACCTGCACCATACTGTCCCATGTCACCTTCAAGCCAGTCATAGCTGTCGCGGTCATAGAAAAGGCGCAGATATTTCGTAGAAGCCTCGTTCAGACGATACTCAAAGGAGATGTTACTGAAGAAAGATTCATTCTGAGTAGCTACATCTTGGCCGGTAGAAAGCTTGCCACCAATGATTACCCGCAAGCGATTGTTCCAGAAACGCTTAGCAAACTTAAACGAATAGTCTGTGCGTTGGTTGCCGTTTCCATCCGTTGTGTTGTCTACTCCAAAGCTTAAGTCGAGCGTACGGAGGGCATTTCCCGCTATTCCATTAATCTGACTCTGCAGGAAAGCACTTAGAGCCGAGTTCATAGAAAAGGCACTTGTGTTGCCATCGGCAAGATACATGCCCGTCGTCAACATTGTAACGGCCACCTTTCCACGTGCTTCCTTGCCCATCGTACTAAGCTGGTTCTGAACTTCTACATCTTCAGGAGCATCGATGATAAACTCAAGTCCCATATCGTTGAGTGTCTTACTGATTTTCACACCGCAATCAAACTCTACGCTTCGGCCTGTTCCACCATTGGCAGAAACAGTGGCTTTGTTCTTCTCGGTAGCAGTAATACTGAGCCTTGGGTTCATCGGATCGCCGTTGAACTCTATGTAACTACCATCTTGAATGGTAAATGTCTTCAGTGGAATTACCGGCAATGAATATTTCATTTCGCCGTTGCTGAGCGTATAACGACCTGTCAAACGCAGATTATCCACCGTGTTATATTGCATACGCAAATCGCCCCCACCCATGAGATCGACATAGTTGGACTTATCACTATTCAATGCACAAAGGATATGGGCACTGTTGCTGATACTCAAAGCGAGATCCATATTGAAACCGCTCAAAGGTGGACGTACAACAACCTGCGTCTTTTCATCTTTGAAATCCGTGAATTTCACGAGTTCATCCAACTGATTATCTGTCGTAAGAGGTGAGTCGCGAAGAATATAGGTCATATCGGTAGAGCCCAAAACATCAAGCTTTCCACGCATCGAAAGATTGTCGATAGTCCCATTCATCAGCCCAAAGAAGTTAACATAAGCCTGACCGAAAGCTTCGGAACGCGCACTCTCCTTGGCATCAATAATCATGAAGTTACGAGCCTGCATACGCACATTCATGCGCATTCTGTCAAGGTTTGAGAAGTCAAATGAGCCCGACATAATCAGTGGACTGTTGTTGTGAGCATACATCTGGAAGTTCTCGAAAAGCAACTTACTGTCTGTTATTGTCACGGGGTCATTATCGAAACGCATCTCAACCCCATAGGGCACACTGACTAAATAGGCCGAATCGAGATAAACTTCACCATTGACATTAGGTTTGTTCAGAGCGCCTTTCACCGACAAACTGCCATCTGCGGTTCCCTTGAAGCCAACAATCTGTCGTGGAATAAAACCATTGACAATATCCAACGGCAACCGTTCAAGTTTCAACTCAGCATCAAGATAACCATGACCTCCCGGCCGATAGCTACCATTGACAAGGGCTATCTCACGTCCGTTCTGCGTCAATATGCCATCAACAACGTGCGACCCGTCACGCTTCGGCATATAGACAAATTCTGTTCCGATATTTCCCATCGGGCATTTCTCATAGACGAGGTTACTCATGGTCATATCAGAAGATACCGAAAGATTGTCTTTTGTCTGTATCAAATGGTAGTCGCCATCCAATATTCCCGATACATCAGGCATATAAGGAACCACGGAGAGAATGTCATGAAGCTGGAACTGATGGAGCGAAACCGTTACATCCTGCAAGGCTGCAAGGTTTTCATCGTTGGTATAAACCTTCAATCCCATGCCGTCAGCAGACTTCAATTCAAGATTGGCAGACACTCTTCGGTCGTCACCCAAGAACACATAGTTGCTGTCATTGACGACAAACGACTTGTAACCTAAAACAGGATGCGAGTCGGCCACACTGAAACGAATGCCCCGATGTTCCATTGCTGCAAGCAAGGCAAGGTCTACTCCAAGTTTATTGTCAGCATCATAGAGCTTTGTCCGCAAATAGGAACCATGCTCATTCAACCGCCCGTCAGCAACAGCATGGAACACATACTGCGGATTTTTCTTGTTATTGACAACCTGAGCCTGATAGACAAACTCGTCATGATCAGAGCGAATATGGAACCTGACGGTATCCAACAGCACACTGTCTACAACGAGTGAATCAATCTGGATATCTCCATTCAGTCCTGTCATGCGTGAAGAGAGCATGTTGATGTTGGCCCGAGCCAACTGATAGCCATAGTAATTGAGCGCGTGAACAAAGAAGTTATCTTTGCCGCTACGCAGGAAAAGGCGGGCATTGGGCAAGCGCTTGCGCAACATCACCTGATTGATTGTGCGGTTCTTCAGCTGACTCTGCAATTCCTTTACAAAGCCTTGACTCTCTGCAAGCAGGCGTTCATAGCCACCATGTCCGTCAAGTTTGAGCTGGAAATCACCACAGTTGACCACCGCATGTGTGGAGTCTGTGCGTGTAAGAACGTCAAACATCATGTCACCGGGATGATACAACCTGTTCGCATCACGGACAGCAATGTCACCAATGTGCCCCTGCACTTTATAAAACTTCTTGAAATCAGACTCAACATCAAGGTATGCGCAAAGTGAAGTCGCTAAAGTTGTATCTGCAAAGTGCAGTTTATGAAGGTCAGCATGCGTCAGATTGCAGACCACAGTACCTTTCAAGTTACGACGATTCAACAAAGCACCCAAGTGAATATCACCTTTCAGCAAAGGGTTCCCGCTATGGATAACGGCATTAGCCACTCCACGCGACACCGTAGCTTCGGCTGTAATATGGTCAAGTGGATACTGAGCATATCGGAATTTCTGTATGCGGGCCTTGGCTACAAGATGAGTGCGGGGTGACTTAAAATCTGTTCCTGCCCCACGAACATCAATGCTTCCCGTGAAAGGATGCAAGCCCATGCGAGGCAGGAAATGCTGAATGGGAAAACGGTTGGCCTGGAGTTTTGCCTGATAAGCCATGCAATCAGCATCAAAACTACCTTCAGCCTTGACACTCCCCTGCCCTTGCCGAGCTACCAAACGCCCTTCATAGCGCTGCGAAGTGAACTTCACACGTCCATCAACACTGATGTTATCGGGAATATGGAGTGTCTGTTGCAGACTTCTGTCAAGCATGGCTGTGACCATATTCAACCGCCCCGTGCGTGCATGGAGGGTCATCTCGCCCCGCAAACGCTTGGGGTCTGCAAGATGAGAGAGTGTGCCGTTACCCCGCAACCGCAAAACAGTGGGCAACGAAATGGCCAAATCCGTGAAGCGAAGCTGCTGCAGATTGCCGTGCAACACGCCGCTGACCGCCAACTTTCGATTGGGCCATTGCCTGCGCAAGTTACTTGGCAAATCGGTCATGAACGGCATTAAATCGGCCTTTCCAAATGCTCCATTCATGCGAATGTGAAACTTTCCGGGAGGCTCATCAAAGGCATTGAGGTCAAGATTTACCTGTGCATGCAACTCAGAATGAGGGGTTTGGAAATAGAGATTGGGCAGTTTGAGCCGCACAGAATCCAAAGAAAGCGGGCCTTGCAAAGCGCTTACAGCGAGTCCACTCTGCTCCTTGAAAGCACACTTTCGCAGATTGAGCGAAAGCTCCGGAGCCAAATAGCGCAACGAGTCTATACCGATCGCCACATCAGTCAGCGCAATATGGTTATAGTCAAGCCCCTTTACACGCGCCTTAAAATTGTTGTCATAGCAGAGACGACCACCTGTCCAATCGAACTTCTCTACTTGATAAAGTCCTTTGAACAAGTCGAAAAAGCCTCGTTCTGCTATGGTTTCGCCTAAGTAGGCCTGTACCTTCAGCGTGTCACCAGGCATGTGAACCGTCACATCCGTATGGCTCACATGCAGTTTATCCACATGAATTTTCCAAAAGTTTTCAGTCTTTGCAGTATCCTTGGGCACGGTGTCACTGAGGGCAACATCAACCATGGCATCCTTCAAATTGGCGGCATCTACTTTTAAAGTTTCAGTTCCTAAGTCAATACCATGCGCTTTCAGTTCGAGCATCCCCACACGACCTTTAACCCGCGCTTCATGGATAAAATTGGCCGTATTGACTTTCATGTCGTGAACAGCCAGCTCATCTATCTCCACCTGCTTATGCAGAAGAGGCCACAAACGCACATCGGCAACAATCTTACGGACATCAGCAATCGTGTCTTTCACCTGCGGAAGAGAGTCGTTGGGCTGTATGGCTTTCACGCCTTCAATGCCTAAATCCAAAGGAAATTCAAGCTTCACATGTGCCACAGAAATCTCCATTCCCATCTTATCTGAGGCATAAGCCGCCACTTGTCTTACTGCCCAATTCTGAAATGGAGGGAAGTAAAACAATAAAGCCAAGAGGCCAAAGAGTATGAATGGAGAGGCCACAACAGCTATGGCCCACTTGATTTTCTTCGTCATATACGCAGTTCCTCGCGCATTTTCTGTGGAATGAATATGACGCGAAAATAAAACAAAAAAACGAATTATGCAAATATAGAAGATAAAAAGTCAAGATATAGGCATGAACCCCTGCATAAATCAGAGGCAATCTGCATCAAATCACTATGTAATCTGCGTCACATTGCGTTGCAATTCAAGTCAGATCAGCGTGTAATTCAAGTCAGATTGCAGCACAACTCAAGTCAAATTACAACGCATGGTGACTGACATTACAAGCCGTACACCAAGGAATGCAGAAATAAGCCCAATATATTCATCTTCTGCGCTCTATCCCCACACCTGCCACAAATTGTCTTCGGGCAAGGGTGAATCAAGCGAAATGAGTTGCTTAGACACAGGATGCACAAACTCAACATGATGAGCCAGCAAGCAAATACTGCCGTCGGGATTGCTGCGCTGAGCGCCATATTTCAGGTCACCCTTTATCGGACAGCCCATATGGGCAAGCTGACAGCGTATCTGGTGGTGGCGTCCGGTCATGAGATTTACTTCCAACAGACAGTAATGATCAGATTGACCGATGAGCCGGTACATCAATATGGCTTTCTTAGAATGGGGCACTTCGTGGTCGTAAGCATAGCTCTTGTTCTGCTTTTCATTTCTTACAAGCCAGTCGGTCAATGTACCTTCGGGCTGTGGCGGGAGGTTTTTTGTGACTGCCCAATAGGTCTTATGCACTTCGCCATCACGAAACATCTTGTTCAATCTTGTCAGTGCTTTCGAGGTTTTGGCAAACACAACAAGTCCTGCCACGGGTCGGTCAAGCCGATGAACCACACCGAGAAACACATTTCCCGGCTTCTGATACTTCTCCTTGAGATAGCATTTGACATCTTCTGACAGTGGCACATCGCCGGTTTTGTCGCCCTGCACAATCTCACCACTATGTTTATAGACAATGATTAAATGATTATCTTCGTAAACGATTTCCATAAGAACGAAAAAAAAGCCCCTCCTTTCGGAGGGGTTATAAAAACCTGTAATTACATGTTCATACCACCATCAACCTGGACAACCTGACCGGAAACATAGCTTGAAAGGTCGGAAGCCAAGTAAAGAGCTGTATTGGCAATATCATCAACCGTACCGCCACGACGAAGTGGTATCTTGCTGATCCACTCCTTGCGGATATTCTCCGGCAAGGCCTGGGTCATGGCTGTATCAATGAAACCAGGGGCAATGGCGTTAGCACGAATACCCTTTGGACCCATTTCCTGACCGATGCTCTTGGCAAGAGCAATCATACCAGCCTTAGAAGCAGCATAGTTGGCCTGACCAGCATTGCCATGAACCCCAACGACAGAAGCCATATTGATGATAGAACCACCGCGCTGACGCATCATCACGGGCACACAGGCATGGATGAAGTTGAATGCACTCTTCAAGTTAACGGCAATGACTGCGTCCCACTGCTGCTCGGTCATGCGAAGTATCAGACCATCCTTTGTGATACCGGCATTGTTGACAAGGATATCCACTGAACCAAACTCTTCCTTTACTTGCTTTACAACTTCTTCTGATTGTGCAAAGTCAGCAGCATTGCTGGCATATCCCTTAGCCTTCACTCCAAGAGCAGCAATCTCTCGTTCGGTAGCTAAGCCACCATGCTCCTCATCAATGAAAAGGTCTGTAAAAGCGATGTTTGCCCCTTCAGCAGCAAACTTCAATGCGATAGCCTTACCGATACCGCGTGCAGCACCTGTGACAAGGGCTGTCTTACCTGTTAATAATCCCATTTTCTTACTATTTAGAATGTATATATGATTAAATGTCTTCTATTTACCAATTGACTTTCCCAAAGCACCATAAACAACCTTTGCAACAAGCGGCTTGCTGGTTTCTTCGGTCAATCCGTGCCCGAGTCGGCCATAAATGAACGGCACCTCAAGGCCTTTGATGCAATAGTGGGTGATGTCGGCCACAAGATCTACGTCGTCAATATCAAACTCTCCATCGGCTTTCCCCTCGGCATACACCTTGCGGAACAGTTCGATTTCGTCTTCATCAAAGTTCTTTCTCACCTTCTCTACCATCCATATATTGCGGAAGAACTCGGCTCTTAGATTGCCATTTCTAACCACTGTCTCGCGTATCATGCTGAGATGAGTATAAATAAGCTCGATGATTTTGTCTTGTGGACGCATCTTCATGCAAGCCACCTCATCCAACCGATCCGACAAACGCTCTAACTCTGACTCGATAACTGCAGAATAGACGTCTTCTTTCCTATTGAAATAGGTGTATAATGTGCGACGCCCTTTGCCCGAAGCGATTGCAATATCGTTCATCGTTGTGTTTGCAATGCCATTCTTGGCAAATAGCTGTCGCGCAACATCTACTAATTTTTGTCTGGTCTTGGATATTGACATGCTAAATCTTTTCAGGTTTTTATATTGCACATTAAGATAACATGCGCAAAAGTAAAATATTAATTTCAGATATCCAAACACGTAACATAAAAAAACAATTAAAAAGAAAAATAATCGTGGAAAGATTTGGCAGTTACAAGATTTAGTATTACCTTTGCACTCGCAATCAAGGAAAGGATAACAAAAAATCATCCCTACACCTTGATATTTTAATGGTTAATATCGCGGAGTGGAGCAGTTGGTAGCTCGCCAGGCTCATAACCTGGAGGTCGCATGTTCGAGTCTTGCCTCCGCAACTAAGTAACGTCTGAAGTAGTTTATAAAGCTTTTCAGACGTTTTTTATTTTCAGCAGACAAGGGATAACAAAGATAACGGCATTTGATATCAAAGTTACATAAAGAGAGCTTTAGTTCTTATTCAATACCTTTTTAATTCTAAAAGCCCACAGCTTATAGCCCAAGGAGGTAAGGTGGAGACCGTCAGACGTGAGCGGACGACGCATTTCATTGGTGCCATGATAAATGAAATCCTTGAACAGATTGATATACGCGATATGGTTACGCTCGCAATAATGTCGCAGCTTAACATTCAGAACAGGCACAACATCGGTTTTTCCTTCTAACGTTTTCCAACGGCCGAACGATTCGTTGATAGGCAAGACGCTTTGCACATAGAGTTTGGTGTCGGCAGCTTGTGCCCAAATTCTATCAATCAGTCGCTGATATTTCTCAAATATCTGCTCTGCAGTCTGGTCTTGGCTGATGTCATTTATACCTATCATCAACAAGATAGCTTTCGGCTTCTTGGAAAGAATGGCGTCTAAACGGTTCAATACACCATCAACATTATCACCGGCAATACCACGATTGCGCACATGCTTGAGGCCAAGTCGCTTGCTCCAGTCACCTCCAAACTCTGTCAAGCTATTGCCTAACATAACAATGTCAGTAGCGTCAATGCTACGCATTTTTGCGAACTCAGCCATGCGCTCACGATAATGTTCGGTATTCCAGACAGCAGCCTGCTGCCCAAAACTCGACAGAGAGCAACTCAGCATAATAGCAAGAGTCATCAATTTAATCATCGAAAATCTCATATATCAGAATTGTTCAAGAATGGCAATGCGCTTTTCGGTATCCGGATGTGTACTGAAAAGTGAATCCATAAAACTCATCAGTCCCTGCTTCATCTCATCAGGCTGAATGATAAACAGCTGTGCAACATCGGCACGTTTCACGTTATCAAGACCTGGATTATGAGAAATCTTGCGTAAAGCAGATGCCAAAGCAAGTGGATTTCCGCAAAGTTCTGCACCGCCTGCATCTGCCATGTATTCACGTTTACGCGAAATAGCAAAGCGTGTAAGCAATGTAAAAATATAGGCAACAGCACAGCAAACAACACCTATCAGGAGAATAACCAACAGAGACAGCCCGCCACCTTCTTTGCTGTTACTGCGTCTGCGACTACCTCCATACCACAATGTTTCATACATCATGCGTACAACGATAGACATAATCGTGGAAATTATGCCCACGAAGATAATGCTTGTGATAAGAAGTTTGGTGTCGTGATTACGGATATGCGTCAGCTCATGCCCCAGAACGCCCGCAAGTTCATCATCGTCAAGGAGCTCCATTAAACCGGTTGTAACCGTAACCGTATAGCTCTTTGCATTGATACCACTTGCAAAAGCATTGAGCTGAGGATCATCAACGACATTGATTTTCGGCATATCCATGTTGCAGGTCATACAGAGATTTTCTACAATATTATATAGGCGAGGATTTTCCTTGCGTGTCACCGGCCGTGCTCCCGTGGCCTGCTGCACCATGGCCACATTACCAAAATAGGCTATAACAAACCATATGAGAACACCGGCAACAACCCATGGAATGGCTGTAACAAAATAGTAGTTGACTGTAGAGATATCAAGTTGATAAACCATCTCACCATACTCATCGGGATAGCCGTTACCAAAATAATTCAAAGCTGCAAGGAAAACCCATACCATCCCCAGGATTATGGTTGGAAACATCAGCAGCAACAGGATACTAAGCGTGTTATTGCGCCGGATTTGGGTTTGCATTCCTACATACCTCATCTGTCTCAGAACTTCACTTCGGGTGCTTTATCAAACTCTGTACGCTGCTCGGTTGGAATTTCAAACATGGGCTCTTTCTTGAAGCCGAACATGCCGGCAAAGAGATTGGAAGGGAATGTTTGAACGGCATTATTCAACTCGCGCGTCGTAGAATTAAAGAAACGACGTACGGCAGCCAGTTTGTTTTCGATGTCAGAAAGTTCATTCTGCAACTGAAGGAAATTCTGATTGGCTTTCAACTCAGGATAAGCCTCCAAAGAAACTTTAAGTCCAGACAAAGCAGTTGTCAAGGCATTCTCGGCACTAATCTTATCGTCAATGCTTGATGCACTCATCGCAGCTGAACGAGCTTCCGTCACACGCATGAACACTTCCTTCTCATGATTGGCATACCCCTTAACAGTTGCAACCAATTGAGGAACCAGATCATGGCGCTGTTTCAATTGAACATCGATATTTGCAAACGCATTTTCACGATTGTTTCTTAACTTCACAAGATTGTTATAGATAGATACGCCCCAAATAACAAATAGCACAACGACTACCAAGATAATAATTCCAGTCATACTCAAAAAATGATTTAATTCTGTTTTGACTACAAAAATAAGTGAAAAGATGCGGATAAAAAACTATATTAAGATTAATTAGCAAGAAAGCAATAAAAGGAAAAGCCTGATTGCCATATTGCAATCAGGCTCTATAGAAATAAAACTTATTTCAAGATACTCATAACCTTTTCAAAATATCGCTGCGTCTTCCGCATACTGAAATGAATACCGCCATTCCAAGAACGAATTGCCGTTTCGATATCATTAAGAGGGTTGTGATGTGATTGGATAAGCAAAAACATTTCCTTCGACCTGGCTACGCTGAAACGATCAGATAACTTAAATCTCTTCTTGCTTTTTCTTTTCTTAAGTATCTGATTACATTCTGCCACCAAAACCGGAGTAATCTGCATTGCACCTACAGAAGAGCCGCTCTTAGCCCGACTATTTCCTTTACTTTCAACTTGTATGATTGCCTCCATCACTGGATTCCAATCAATTTCATTCGCATTTTCCTTTTGTTCCGCTCCACAGCAGTACATGGGAATAAACATCAATACACTAAATATTAACAATACAATCTTGCTTTCTCTATTCATACTTATTATTTTATGGAACCTGAGTAAAAGAAAAAGAGAAATACTCGCGATTATAGTCTATATGAGAAAGAATTAAACCAATAATCTCAGTTCCGTTAGATACTAAGTATAGCACAATAAAAGATGTACTATCCTATTTATTTATCGCTGCAAAGTTACAACATTTTAGGCAAATGAGCAAACAAAAGCTGGCTTAAAACGTTAAAATAGCCAAAACACAAAAAGTTAATTCATTGATAATCATGATTTTACTTTCTAATTATTTTTCCCTATATGAGGTTAACAGCATCTACTAACTAACAAAAAGTTTCTCGCTGCCTATAGATGAGAAGTTAACAAAATAATGTATGTTCTCTTCTTTGCTAACCTAATACAAATCCCAACTATTATCATGCTATCATTTTAAAAATAATATAACAACAAATAGGAAAATTATTCATATCTTTGTAATGTCTAATTTGAAAGAGAATGAAACTTTGGTTAAGAACAATTCTATGGATAGTGCTTTCGTTTATCTTTGTTCAAACAGTTTACTCCAAGCGGAACGAAAAGGCACAACCATATTCATCAAAACAAAACAGAACAATGAAGAAAATCTTTTTATGCTCATCTTTTGCTGATGTAGCTTCAATTTTATCAGAAACAGTTTCCTCTTCATTAAGAGGAAAGACCGTTGCATTTATCCCTACGGCAAGTATCCATGAAGAATATACCCAATATGTAGAAGACGGAAAAGATGCACTCCGCACACTCGGTCTCACCATAAAGGAAGTAGAAATTACCCAATTCGATAAAAATCAAATTACAAGAATATTGAATGATTGTGACTGTATATACGTCTCAGGCGGAAACACATTCTTCCTTATGCAAGAATTAAGAAAAACAGGAACAGATAAGTTGATTAAAGAACAAGTGGAAATGGGCAAACTTTACATTGGAGAATCCGCTGGTACAATAATTCTCGCACCTAACATAGAATATGCAAAGAAAATGGATGATTATCTTACACTAACACCCAACTTCAATGATTTCGCAGGACTTGGCACCATAGATTTCTATCCAGTTGTACATTTCAACTGTTTTCCTTTTGAGGAAGCAACACGAAACATCATCAACGAATATGGCCACTTACCATTAAAACCGATTACAAATCAACAGGCCATTGTCATCACGGGAGATGCTGTTTTAATATTGGGCAAGACAAGTAAAACTGAATAACTTATAATGTACAAACCCGCACAAAGGTTACCCTATTCTAATAACATACATGGTATTTCATACAGAGGGGTAACCTAATAATTGATTTCACCATGTAATCAAACTTGAATCGCACTCCAATCTGCATCAGAATACAATGCGATTTAATGCAGATTGCAAGGTTTTTCATTAGACTTCATCTTCCTTTCCATGTAAGGAAAATCGGGAAGACTTTCGGTCCACGTCCGCAGGGAACAGCACAACAAAAAGAGCCCCGGGGACATTACTGTCCTCGGGGCTCCAAGTAAAAGGAGGCGGCTACCTACTCTCCCGCATTGCATTGCAGTACCATCGGCGCAAGTGGGCTTAACTTCTCTGTTCGGAATGGGAAGAGGTGGGACCCCACCGCAATAACCACCTGATTAAGCGGTATGACGTATTTTACACAAGCAAAACCATAAAGAACCTTGTCAATCCTCGCCTTGAGCGGCTCAAAGGAAGAGCCTGAAAGAAGAAAGTCTCGGGCAATTAGTAGTGCTCGGCTTTGACGTCGCCGTCTTTACACCTGCACCCTATCAACGTTGTCGTCTGCAACGCCCCTCAATGGAG
>SKDY01000085.1_pt1 | contig 78135 bp, 68 predicted proteins | sample 4826591 | NCBI WGS metagenome assembly SKDY01 (sample SAMN11008823, study PRJNA524170) | human gut metagenome | biome: Human fecal sample; material: Feces; isolation source: fecal sample from pouch patient p10, p22 | host: Homo sapiens | place: Israel: Tel-Aviv | collected 2016-06-15 | reverse complement strand
GCTGCCCTTGTTGGATGCGGTGAACTGCTTCGCCACCGTCTTCTCGGTGCCGTCAATGCCACGCCAGTGCAGGGTCGCGGTGCCGTTCACGTTCTCGGTCTTCGACCCGTCGCTGGACAGGGTGATCGTGTCCGAAGCATCCTTGGTGTCGCCCGCCTGGCCCGACATCTCCGCAGCCTGCGTGCTGATGCTCAGGTGATATGAGGGCGGCGCGGGCTGGTACTTGTCCAGCACGATCACCACGATCGACGGCTTGCTGGAAGCCTCCACATTACGACGCATGATCGCATCCACGCTGTTCGACGGATCATCATCGAACGGATATGAGGTCCTATATACGGTGCTGCCGTACTGGTATGTTCCTGGAGCTACGTATTTGTTCCAGTTGTCGTACCAGCCACCGGTCCCGGTCGGCGAAGCCACGCCGGACCCGTTGTAGATGTAGTTGCCGCCGATGACGGCTGGCACCGCGCCGACCGCGACCACTCGGCAGTCGCCGTTGCCCTCGCCGGGGTGACGCCGCTGGAAACCGGTCTCGCATTCCGTGCGGGCCTGGTCCAATGCGGCCTGCGCCTTGGTGATGCCGTTGCCCTCCAAAGTGACGCCGGCATTGTTCATGGCGGCGCGCACCGAATCAAGACTCGTGGCCGGGCCCCAAGCGCCCGAAGCGTCGTCCTTGTACTGCCAGAATTGCACCGCGTCCAGGTTGCCGCCCGTGCCGGGCTGGTTGCCGCCGCCACCGCCCGCGAACGCGGTCGATGCGACGACGCCGCCGGCACCAAGCGTGGCGATCGCGGCCAACGCGGCGACGCCGGCTTTCATCTTCCTACTAAAGTTCATAAAAATGAACCTCCGTTAACCTTGTCTGTTCATCCCCTCCCTTCAAACTTTCCGGCCATGGCCCCGCCAACCCCTTTTCAGGGAATGGCGGGGCTTCCGACCGCAGGAATAACGGGAGGTAGCCACCGGATGATCCGGCAACCACCAACAAGCCTCACAGGCGACACGCCGAGCCACGGAGCATGGCGTCTACAAAATTCCAGGAATATTTCCCGGCAACACGGATACACGGGAATGCGGGGACACGGGTTCACGGGGAAATGGGTTTCCTTTGCGGAATCCATGGAAAAGGCCCGTACCGGTTTCCCGATACGAGCCATAATCAGTCAATCGTCAATCAGTGATGGTAGTAGCCATCATCCTTGCCGGTGCAGCTGTTGCCGCAGCCGTAAGAGCCGTTGAGGTTCGGCTTCGGGGCGGAGCCGCCGGCCGGGCCGGAGCCGGACGTGGAGCCGGAGCCGGTGCCGCCCGATGTGGTGCCACGGTATGTGTTGGAGCCGGAAGTGGAGCCTTCCGTGCGCCTGTACGCGCCGCCGGAGTAGGAGGAGCCGCCGTTGTAGGCGGATTGGGCCTGCGCCTGAGCCTGGGCGGCCGCTGCGGCGGCTTGCGCATCCGCGTCCGTCTTTGCCTGGACGCTCGCGTTCACGCCATTGATGGCATCCTCCACCGTCTTGCGCGCCCCGTCGATCTTCGCCGGATCGTTCCCGTCCTTCAGCCCGTTCGCCGCGTCGATGGCGTTCGACAATGCGTCGCGGGTGGCGTTGTCCGCGACCTTGCCGTCCGAATCCGCGAGCAGCCTCGACGCCTCGTCCAGCTTCGCCGTCAGATTCGTTTTCGCGGTCTCCAGGGTCTTCGCGGCCTTGGATTCGGTGACGGCCTTCACCGCCTTCGACAGGCTCTGTTCGTGGGTCTTGTACCAGTCGGCCTGTTCGCCCAGCTTCACGGTGGCGGCATCCAAGCCCTTCGCGTCCTCGGCCACGCAGCCCTCGTATTCGGGTGCCGAGGCCTTGAGCTCCTTGCCCAATGATTCGACGGTCTTCGCGTCCTTGACCTGTTCGGCCTTGACGGCGGCGGCATCGGCCGCATCCCCGTTGAGCAGCGCGTTATACTCGTTGGCCTGGCTGCGCACGCCGTCGGCGGCGGTGGCGCACGCCTCCTTCGCTTCCGCGAGCTTCGCGCCACGGTACATGTTCCAGCCGACGACTCCCGCCACGACCAGCACGACCGCGCAGACGACGGCGATCAGGGGCAGCAGCCACTTCGGCCGCTTCCTTCCGTCCACGCCGCCACGGGCCTCCGCAACGTTTGCGGCAGCGGTTTCGACGGGTTCGAGGGCTTCCGTCTTGTCGATCTCGTTCTCGGGGTTCATTGTCGTTCTCCTTGTTTTGATTGTCGTCTCAATTTCGTCTCTCATCGCAGCGTCTCCCGCGCGATGTCGAGCAGCCGCCCGTCACGGCCGGGCTGGGCGTCCGCTGTGTGGGAGAGCCAGTCCTGATCGACGTCGAGGGTCAGGTCATCGAAGGCCTGTTGCCCGTCATCGCGGCCCAGCAGACCGCGTAGCCTGAACGTCTCGTTCATGTGCTGTCCGTCCCATTCGATGCGCCGGGCGTACAGCAGGAAATCCAGAGTAAGGAACCCCGGCCCGGCCTTGTCCACCTGCACGTACCGGGAGCGCGTCGGCGCGAGCCTCACCTGCGGCACGCCTTTCAGCCGTTCGTGCAACGGGCTGCCCGGCACGATGTAGCGTTTGACCAGGTTCTGTCCGCCGGCCGCGAAGAACAGCATCTGCGGCAGATTGCCGTAGGTCGCGTCGTAATAGCGCCATCCCTGGTCGTCCCGCCATCTGCGAAGCATGTCACGGGCGGCCCCCGGCCCCAGATGGATGCCGGAGAACCGTTCCCACGCCAGCGTCACCCGGTCGAACTCGCCGCGCATGAGACCATACAGGGCCCGACCTGTCGGATCCTTCGGATGACGTCTCGCTCGGGTGTCCGTCCGATGGTTCGGATCCGCATACGGGCAGTGCAGGTAGGCGTCCTCGTCGTAGCGGCACAGGCCCGGCACATCGCCCCGGTGGTGTCGCCCGTAGGGCCGACGCGCACGGCTTTCCTCCTGCCGACGGAACAGGCCGACAATCTGGATGGGATTGTCGCACAGCGGGCACACCGCGTAGTAGGACGGCCCCTTGTCGCCGTCACGACGCCACGGGGCCACGCCGCCGGTGCACCTCATGTATGACTCCTGGCTGATCACGATGCTTTCCGCCCTTCCCGGCCATGCCTTGAACACATCCATAGCCAGCTCCCCTCGCCGCGCATCGTCGTCATCGATACCTCCTGTTGATTCTAACCCACCAATCCGCCGGCAGCTCGGGCACCGCGCCCTCGCGTTCGGCGAACGCGAGGCACGCGAGCACCGTGCGCAATCCCAACGGGAACTCCCGCCGTCCCTGACGCATCAGGAACGTCCAGTCCTCCGTGCACTCCTCGCAATCCGAATGGTCCATGATCCCGCGACGGGCCAGTGCGGCCCGCTCCTCGATGTCATCCGTCATCATCCACTCCTTCTTCCGTCTTGCTTCGCCTCGGCCCTTGCGTCCGCCGCGTCGAGGGGAGGGCAGTCGCATTCGATCCATGCCGTGAGCATGTCGCGGATGGTGGTGCCGCGTCGCACGGCCTCGGCCTTGAACCGTTTCTTGAGCATGGGGTCGAGCTCCACCGTGATCTTGGGCAGCTTGACCGGTTTCTTGTAGTCGGTGAGGGTCGATGCCAGCATGTTCCTCGTGGTCATCGGCTTGTTGATCTCCATGATGTTGTTCCTTTCCGTGTCCCCGTGTCCACGGGTTTGCGTGGACACGGGTTTCCGGGTTTCCGGTTCTGCGGGTGTCAGGCGTTGAATGCGTCGCTGAGTTCCTTGGCGATAAGCCCGTAGCCCGAGGCGGACGGGAACCGGCCCTCGTCCGGCGCGAGGCGCATGGCCTCCTTGTACGGGATGGTCTCCCTGCAATGGGCCAGTCCGTTCTCGGCCAGGAACTCCTCGGCGTGCCTGAGGCTGCGCGTGCCGTAGCGGGTCTGGGTCAGCAGCACCGAGGAGGGCTTGTTGATCTGCCGGATGGTCTCCAGCATGCGTTCCAGGTCGATGGGGCCGGTGGTGGTGACGAGCAGCACGAGGTCGGCCGCGTCCACCGCCGCCTCCACCAGATCGGTCTGCAAGGGAGGCGTGTCGATCAGCACCCATTCCTCCTCGGCGGGCGCGGCGACGGTGAACCGGTTGACGACCTCCACCCCGAAGGGCAGTGGGCGGCCGGCCGATAGGGCCTTGTGCGCCCACAGGGTCGCCGCGCCGGACGGGTCGGCGTCGCGCACCGTCACGGTATGGCCCAGTCGGGCGAGTGCTTCGGCGGTGCCGATGGCGCTGGTGGTCTTGCCGACCCCGCCCTTGAGGTTGACGAAGGCCACCGTTTTCGTGTTCGTGGTCATTGGGATTGTTCCTTTCATTCGGGTTTCCGGCTTCCCGTGTCCACGGGTGCACGGTTCCACGGTTTGCCGCGTATACGGGTTTCCGGAATGGTTCGTCCTTATGGGGCCGGACCGGTTATCTGTATCGGATTGTCTTCAGAAGAGGGTGTCCTGCAAGGGCGGGGTGTGTGTGGCGGCGGCCGGGGCCTTCGCCTTGCCGGTCGAGCGTGTGGTGGCGCGCCATCGTTGCTGGCGTGCGTTGCGCTGCTCGGTCTTGCGGCGTTTGCATTCGCGTTCGCGTGCCGCCGCCACGATCTCGGGGTTTGCGCGGATGTACCGGGCGAGCCGCCGTTCGGCGGTCGGGTCGTCGGGGTCGAACCGGAATCCGGCCTCCTGCGCGGTCTTCAGCACCTGGCGTCGGGCGCGCAGGGGCAGTCCGCCGTAGATGCCGTACTGGTCCCGGACCATGATGCCGAACGCGAGGCATTCGGCCCTGACCGGGCAGGCCTCGCAGATCCGCACCGCCGCGCGGCGCAGCTCGTATTGGGTTCGCTGGTTGGGAAGGTCGTCGGGCCCCCACATGCGGTCCGACCACGAGTCGGGGAAATCCGCGCATTCTCCCTTCAGGAACATGCCGGCACCTCCTTCGGCCCACGGCCGCCGATGAAGCCGAAACGGACGGATGCCGGCCCGGTCTCGGCCGGCTTCCGCTGCCGACCGTCGTCCTCCTCCCTGGATACCGCGTCCAGGAAGGCGCGGCCCGCCCGCAATGCCTCCAGCACGGCATTGCGTTCGCCTTCTGCGTCGTTCGCGGGGACGCGCTTCAACAGCCGGCGCAGGGTGCGCGGTGCCTCGAACCCGTCATTGCCCGCATCGAAGTCGTAAGGGTCGAGCAGTTTCCACACGCGCCGGTCCAGGTTGTCGGGGATCCCGTAGTTCGGCACCTTCGGCGTGGATTCCGCGCTCGGCGGCTGCGCCGTTTCGCCCTTGTCGGCGAGGATGCCGTGTTCGGCGAGCAGGCGACGCCCGTGGGGGTCGTCGGCCATCTGGAGGCATACCTGGTCCCAGTGCCGTGCGAGGGAGCGGGGGCCGGTGAGCGTGCGACGCCAGAAACCGTCATACGGTTTGCCGGAAGCGTCGCCCTTGTCGGTCTTGGAAGGCGGCAGCGACACCCATTCGGCCACGGCCAGCACCAGTGGCATGCCGTGGCGGGCGATCAGCCGTCGGGCGGCGTCGAGTTCGCGTTTGCCGGGCCGGGCCAACGGTTCGGGCACCGGCATCGGCGGCATGGCGCGCAGCCCGTCCGCCATCGTGCGGCACACCGCCTCCGCGTCGGAACCGGCCTCGGCGGATTCGCTGCTCGGGGGTTCGGCTCCGGCGGCGTCGGCCCATGAACCGTCCTCGCGGATTCCGTCATCGTCCGGGGAGGTCTCTCCGCTTGCGGGGAGATGCCCCGTAGGGGCAGAGAGGTTATTACGTACTAGGGACGTACTGTAGCTCACCAGGTGAGCTGGGGGTGGGGTCACAGCTGTGAACCGTGGTTCACCCGTGAGCTGGGGTTTCCCCGTGTCCCCGTCGCCATAACCACGGTTCACAGGTGAGCCGTGGTTATCATCGGATTCCGTGTCGGAACCCAGGTCCACAGGTGAGCCGGGGTTTCCCTTTGCCTTGTTTTCCGTTGAGGGTCGTCCTCCTCGGGTCGAATCGATATCGTTCGAGTCGAAGAAGTCGGGGTCGAGCTCCAGACGGTTCCCCAGGCACAGATCCCACACGACGGGCCGGTGCCACTCGCTGAAATGCCCGGCGTGGCGTTGGTCGCCGCGACGGATCAGCCCGTTCGCTTCCAGCCATGACAGGTGGCGTTTGACCGTGCTCACGCTGCACTTGCACCACGCGGCCAGCTTCCTGTGCGTCGGATGCGCGTTGCGCCCCTCGTCGTCGGCCACGTTCGCCAGACACATCAGCACGCGAGCGGCACCGTTGTGCCTGGCGTCCACGGGCGCGAACCTGAGCGCCCAATCGACCGCGTTCACGCTCATGCGGCACCCCCTCGGCGGGAGTCTTGCAGACGTGCGCGCAGCATGGGCACGCGCGGCACGGGAACGTCGAGCATCATCGACAGATAGAAATCCTGACTGCCATCTCGGGGAGCGGAGGCCAACAGGCCAAGACCGGCCCCGCGAGACGGGAAACGCGGGCGAACGTCGGCGGACGGCTGCTTCTCATGCCGTTTCATGGCGTTCCTCCTTCTCCTGGCCGCATGACGCGGCTGACGCCCAGCGCTCCTCCATCTCGTCACGACGAGTGGCCGCGCGGCACAGGGCGAACGTCATCAGACAGGACGCGGCGAGAATGATGACGATGGCGATCACGAGTATGAGGCGCATCATCGGCCCGCCCCCATTGATCGCGCGAGGGAGGCCAGCAGACGGACCACAAGAAGCACGATGCCGACTGCCAGACGCAGGAACGGCAGCAGCAGGCCGAAACAGGCCACCGCGAGCACCACGAACAGCAGGATCACCAATTCCACCATTCATCACCCCCGCTCACCGAGGGATGCCTGAGCATCGAGAACACCGCGTCATCGCCGCTGAGGGCCTCCACGTCGCGCATCAACGCGTCGATCTCGTCGGACACCATGCCCGCACCGGCCTCGTAGCCGCGATTGAACACGCAATCCGACGGACCGCCATGGATCAGACGACGGTTCACCGTCCGCGCGGGCGACGAAGCGTTCCGCACGTCACGAAGCGCGTCATGCCGGCCGATCAGATAGGCGACCGCCATGACCTCCCTCACGGTCATCGACGCATCCACGGACAGGGACAACAGGGACATGTAGTCCCGGAAATTCGAGCGCTCCTCGTTGTCGAGGGAACGCGCGCCAACGGTCATGGTCATTGCCTCACCTCCGCATGAAGGGACCAGAAAGCGAAATCCCAGGCATCACGCGAGTTACGGTCGCACCAGCAACCCACACAAGCCAGGCCGCAGGCCACCGGCACCAAAGCGAATCCCGGCAGAAGCAGATTCCTCGCGGCAAGCAGAATCGCCAGAAAAACCACGCACGACAACGCGGCCAGCGTCCAAGCGGCAAGACCCGCCAGCTCGTAGCGCCGGGCAGAACGCCGCCAATACAGGGATTCGGAAAATGTAGACGCCATGCACCGCGAACCATTCACGGGGGCGTTACCATCAAAATCAGAAGTCGGCACAGCGACTTCGGTTACACTAGACATTTGTGCAGCCTCCATAATCTAAAAGGCAATGCGAACGATTCACTGTCGCCAAACACCGGATCGTCCGACATTGGATGTGTTGCATACGCCCGGTTTCGATGCTCCAAATCGAGACTGGGCTTTTCCTTTATCAGACAGACACCTCCTCGTGATCACGAACAGATTCAGCAAACTTGGCTTCATAGGGAACCAAGTCCTGAACAAAATCTGACGAGAGACCGTAAACATCTCGTAGACGGCGACAATCGTCGAATTGCCAGCAGGTCTTCAAGTTGACCTTCTGGCTGATGCTTGGCTGAGATTGATTCAGCTGCTTAGCGAGCTGGGCATACGATATGCCATGCTCTCTGAGCCATCGCTTCATATTCGACATATTAGCTTCCTTCAACTGCTTAGCTTATCTAAGCAGAACCATACTACTTAGCTTGACTAAGCGCAAACGAAGCCCTATACTGCGTGTTAAGACTATTATCCTTAGCAATTTAGGGGAGAATATTATGACAATGGTTGACCCCGTACTCGTCGCCAGCCAGTTTGACGAGGATGAAGCAGAGGCAATTCTGCGATACAACATCCGCAAGTATTTAAAGGCAAATCGAGTATCCCAGAACTCCCTTATGGATGTGCTCAACATCACATCAGGAGCTGTCTCTCAGCTCATGACAGGCCGCACGCATTTCAAATATGGACAAGTTGCAGCAATTGCCAACTATTTGCATGTGTCTATGGACGATCTTTCAAACGCGATACAGTTCAATGAGGATAGAAACTTCCTTGAGCGCATGAAGAAAGAATACTCAGGCAGCAAAAAAGCCTCGAATCAATCCGAGGCCTTCAATGAGCTCCTGCGGCTGGGCTTGAACCAGCGACCGTCCGATTAACAGTCGGATGCTCTGCCAACTGAGCTACGCAGGAATGTCTGCTGTGTTTGAGATTTCTCTCGCGCACAAGTCACATATCTTACATGCCTGCCACGAAAAAGCAAATTACATGCGTGTAGGGCATGTCGCGCTGAATTCCGCAGAATCGGACTCATCGGATACTATCTCATACAGCCAAAAACCGAACGCGGATATACACTAGCGACTAACGGTAGAGGAGCTGGTGTCTGCTTGGCAAATACTGGAATCGGTGAAACGGAACAACCGTCTGAGTATGCGAACCCAGTGGGAACAATCACAAGAGTTCTGATGTTCCGCTGTCACTGCATGGCAGCGGTTGTGACATGGATCGGCCGCGGCTGAAGGTCGAACAACATGACGATGCGGCGATACTGTCACGCGAAATTTCATTGTGGATAACTTCGGAAGCTAGAACCACATAGGTCGTTTTGGCTGGACATCCTGTTTCGGACCCCTCAAGGTGGGTATCACCGGCAAAGAAGCCGGAATCACATCACACTCACACTATGGGGAGGAATCTCATGAATGCACCACTGTTGTTTGATTGGCGTCGCGACGAAGCCCGACGTGCCAGCCGGCGGCGTCAGCAGGCGCGTCAGCGGGCTCAGGAACGGCAACGGCGTATGGATGCCATAATCGCGTTGGCCGCCGTTATCGGCCTGCTGCTTGCCTTGGGAGTAGGGCTGGCATCCACGCCTCAGCATGTTGCGCATGCGGATACTGCGGTGACCGGAGATGCGGCATACACGGTGGAGGATTTCACCGATATGTCTGATTTGGCGTGGCGCAATGGCAATCAGTGCGAATCCCGATTCGACTGGCCGGTCGACGATCCACAGGTCGAACAACAGTTCGAGCGGCCGATCAACCCGTGGGCACCAGGTCATCGTGGAGTGGATCTTGTTGCGGAGCAAGGTACCGTAATTCTGTCACCACAGGCAGGGACCGTGAGTTTTGCTGGCAAAGTAGCTGGCAAAGATGTGGTGAGTGTACGGCATCGTGGAGGTGTCACGTCGACATTCGAACCGGCCGTTACCGAGCTCTCAGTGGGGGATACGATCTCCCGCAGACAGCCCGTAGGCATCGTTGAAGGCAGCTCGGACCATTGCGAAGACCGTTGCCTGCATTGGGGCCTCAAGCGAGGAACGGCCGATTATCTTGATCCACAGCAATATGCGGGGAGTCGAAAAATCGTACTGAAACCGTCATGATTTAACGGTGATTGTCGGCCGGAACAGGGCCGTACGGAAGAGACATCGCAGGCGGCTAGCGGCGTGACGAGTATGAATCACAGACCGGCATCGGCCAAGGAAATATATCCGGGGTCGATCAGCGCGGACTTGAGATTGCTGGCGCTGACAGCCAGCAACGGTTCGCTGATGGTCGGGATCTTCTTCACGCCGCCTACCTCGGAGTTCCTGATTGAAGGCATGGAATTCAGCGCTTCGTCCTTGTTGAGCTTGGCGCAGGCCTGAGCGATATCCGTGGCGATGGTCTGTCTGTCTTCCATGCCGGTCATCCATTGCTTGCCATTGACGATGGATGGGATGTTCGAGACATACGCGCCGTATCCGGTTACTAGAGGCCACTGCGAGTCACGGTCCTTGTCGGAAGCGGAGGTGTCCTCGTCCGCATCGTCATCGGAACTGGATGAGTCGTTTGCGTTGTCGTTTTCAGGGGATTTGATCGGGTCCGGCACGGCGTCGCGGCTGAGATCCTTCTTGCCGGTGATATTGCCGACAATGCCCGAGATGGTGATCTGCGGATTGATATCGGCGGCAGAGCCGGTGTATCCCAGATCGTCCAATTCCTTGACGACCTCGGAGGCGATGTAGTCGTTCATCGTGATGATGCCGTCAATACGGGTGAGTGTGGACTGTCCGTCGGTTTTTGCCAGACGCTTGTCAAGCACTTTCGCAGTGGAGCCTTCCTTAGCGGCATCGTAGGCCACGGCTTGCCAATCGTTTTCCGTGGATTTGCCGTCCAAGGTGCCTGAAGGGCTTTCCACAACGCCCTTCTGATAGTAGGAGCCCAGTACCTGCCAGATACCACGGAACGCCTCTTGGGCGAACGTGGAATCGTTGGCGTTGCCTTTTTCGTCCACGGCGGTGTATGGCAGCAGCACCTCAATGTATTTGGGGTTGTCTTTACTGGCCTTATCCAACTTGAGTTTGGACACCATCTTTTCCGCCTGTAGCTTGCCGATGGTCTGGGCGTCCGAGAACTTGACGAAGGCGTCCGGCTTATATCCCTCGATACTGTTGCCGAGCAATACCACATGCATGCCGGATTCCTTGGCCAGCTTGAGCGATGAGACCAGCCGGTCCACGGCCTGCGCCTGCTCGTCCGATGCAGTGCTGTCGCTCTCAGTGTTGGACGAATCGTCTTTGGACGAGTCGTCTTCGGAAGATTCACCGTCAGAAGTAGCTTCCCCATCCGTGGCATCGTTGGTGCTCAGGTTCTGGCTCACGTAATCGCCGTATTGGCGAGTGGAAGCGTCGGCCTCGACTACTGGAGCCACGAGCAATGTCATGTTGTCGGGCGCGATGGCAATGCCGGAATCGTCCGTGGTGTTATTCGAAAGATGATCGACCACAAAGTCTTGGATGGCGCGGCTTTGCTTATCCAACGAGTCGGACGTCGTATGATTGATATCGCCTTTCTTGAAACCGGCGTCGGCCAGAGCCTTGGCTAGGTCAGGCACCAGCTTCGCCCATTTGTTCAGTGGCGTCTGCTGGTTCAGCGTAATGCCGTCCGAAGGTGTGAACACGGCCACGCCGCCGGCAGAATTGGACGTCACCGTGGTTTGACCATCTACAACGGTCTTATTGTCTGAGGTGCACGCGGTCAGTGACAGCACCATCGCGCAGGATGCGATAATGGCGGCGAGCAGGGTGGTTGAGCGGCGTGCGAACACCATAAGCGGCGAAACCTCCTCAAGCGGGCGTGAAAACAAGCTGAATCACGATTCTAGTAGGCCGTATACGAAAAAGTCCCGGACCAGTGGACAAATCGCCACATATCCGGGAACAATTAGAGGTATTACGTGCGTGCATCGAACAACTGTCATGATTATCGTGCTGAGGAACATTCCAGATGAAGCACGACAATCATGACAGTTTGCGACATGACATGACCCATGTAGGTCCGCACGATGTGTTCGATGATTTACTCGGCCAGAGCCTTGGCCAGGTTCTCGTCCAGCGCATTCATGAAGCCGTCGGTGTCGAGCCACGGTTCGTCCGGGCCGATGAGCATGGCCAGATCCTTGGTCATCTGACCGCCTTCAACGGTGTCGACGATGACCTTCTCCAGCGTCTTGGCGAAGTGACGGACTTCGGGCGTGCCGTCCAGATCGGCGCGGTGCTTAAGGCCGCCGGTCCACGCGAAGATGGATGCGATTGGGTTGGTGGAGGTCTTCTCGCCCTTCTGCCAGCGGCGGTAGTGACGGGTCACGGTGCCGTGCGCCGCTTCGGCCTCGACGGTCTGGCCGTCCGGGGTCATGAGCACGGAGGTCATGAGGCCCAGCGAACCGAAGCCCTGGGCCACGGAGTCGGACTGCACATCGCCATCGTAGTTCTTGCAGGCCCAGATGTAACCGCCGTGCCACTTCAGGGAGCTGGCCACCATGTCGTCGATCAGGCGGTGCTCGTAAGTCAGGCCGGCCTCGGCGTACCTGTCCTTGTATTCGGTCTCGAACACCTCGGCAAAGATGTCCTTGAACTGGCCGTCGTAGGCCTTCAAAATCGTGTTCTTGGTGGACAAGTACACCGGGTAATGACGCATCAGGCCGTAGTTGAAGCAGGCGCGAGCGAAACCGCGGATCGAATCGTTGACGTTGTACTGCACCTGGGCCACGCCGCCGTCTTCGCCGTAGTTGTAGACCACGTGCTGAATCGGCTCGGAGCCATCGTCCGGAGTGAAGGTGACGGTCAGCTGGCCGGCTCCCGGAACCTTGAAATCGGTGGCCTTGTACTGGTCGCCGAATGCGTGACGGGCTACGACGATCGGCTTGGTCCAGCCGGGCACCAGACGAGGCACGTTGCTCATCACAATCGGCTCGCGGAAGATCGTGCCGCCCAGGATGTTGCGGATGGTGCCGTTGGGGGACTTCCACATCTTCTTGAGACCGAATTCCTTGACTCGGGCCTCATCGGGGGTGATGGTGGCGCACTTGACACCGACATGGTGCTTCTGGATGGCGTGGGCGGCGTCGATGGTCACCTGGTCATCGGTCTCGTCGCGGTGCTCGATGCCCAGATCGTAGTAGTCGAGGTTCACGTCGAGGTACGGCAGGATCAGACGATCCTTGATGTCCTTCCAGATCACGCGGGTCATCTCGTCGCCGTCGAGTTCGACGACAGTGCCTTCGACCTTGATTTTGGCCATGCTTCCTCCTGATAGATGGTGTGAAGATGATTTAGTCATAGCGCATGTTTGTAACGACTTGAAGCAATCGTCCGGTCCGTGGGAAACGGCCTTGTTGGCGTCCCACCCGGGCAATAGGCTGGAAACCATGTCTCAGGAAATTGAAATCGGTTTGGGCAAAAAAGGCCGTCTCGGCTACGCACTCGACGATGTGGCAATCGTCCCCTCCCGTCGCACCCGCGACCCCGAGGACGTCTCCACCTCTTGGCAGATCGACGCCTATGAGTTCGATGTGCCGGTGATCGGCGCCCCCATGGATTCGGTGACCAGCCCGGCCACCGCCATCGCCATGGGCAAGATGGGCGCGCTCGGCGTGCTCGATCTGGAAGGTCTGTGGACCCGTTACGAGGATCCGACCCCGCTGTTGGACGAAATCGCCGGACTGCCGGCCGATCAGGCCACCGAGCGTATCCAGCAGATCTATGCCGAGCCGGTCAAGCCGGAGCTCATCACGCAACGTCTGCACGAGATTCGCGCCGCCGGTGTCACCGTGGCCGGCGCGCTCTCCCCGCAGCGCACCCAGCAGTTCTACTCCACCGTGGTGGACGCGGGCGTGGACCTGTTCGTGATCCGCGGCACTGTGGTCTCCGCCGAGCACGTCTCCTCCGGCCAGGAACCGCTGAACCTCAAGAAGTTCATCTACGACCTTGACGTGCCTGTCATCGTCGGCGGCGCATCCAACTACACCGCTGCCCTGCACCTGATGCGCACCGGCGCGGCCGGCGTGCTCGTCGGCTTCGGCGGCGGCGCGGTCTCCGCCACCCGCCAGACCATCGGCGTGCAGGCCCCGATGGCCACCGCCATCGCCGACGTGGCCGAGGCCCGCCGCGACTACATGGACGAATCCGGCGGCCGCTACGTGCAGGTCATCGCCGACGGCGGCATGGGCGACTCCGGCAGCTTCGTCAAGGCCCTGGCCCTCGGCGCCGACGCGGTCATGCTCGGCGCGCCGCTGGCCCGCGCCACCGAGGCCCCCGGCAAGGGCACCCACTGGGGTTCTGAAGCCCGCCACCAGACGCTGCCGCGTGGCTACCGCACCACGGTCGGCACGGTCGGCCCGCTCGAACAGGTGCTGTTCGGACCGAGCCATCAGGCGGACGGCAAGACCAACTTCATCGGCGCCCTCAAGCGCGCGATGGCCTCCACCGGCTACGTCGACGTGAAGAACTTCCAGCGTTGCGGCATGGTGGTCAACCCGTATTCCGCACGATAATCCCGATTGCCCCCTGAAAATGGGGGTTTGCCCTCCATGCAGGAGGCTTAACTTGCCCGAAGGCGCGCTCAAGTAGTTTGACTTGGCGCGCCTTTCGTGATGTTGTAGTACAGACGCTCGCCGATGATGGTGAGTTGCAAGGGGGCTTGAAGGGGGTCATCATGGAGTATTCGGGATTTTTCCACGGCACATATCAGTACGGGCCGTTGCCGAGTTATGACGGATTCATCGTTGTGGAGCTGTCGGATCGCCCGGTGCGGTATCACATCCAACCCACATTCATAGGCGGGCTGAATGCGAAGGAATGTCATTCCATGGCCATGGCTGCATGCCGCATCGCCTGCACATCGGCGGACGCGATACGTGGCAAACTCAGCGTCGCACATCTCAACAGAGCCATGACAAAACCATGCCTGGACCGGCTGCAAACCATGCAATACCTGCTCGGCATCCACATGGTCACTCATCCGGAGCTCAAAGCGAAATTCTGCTATCTGCCCACTGTCCCCACATTGATCGACGGCATGATCACCGGCAAGGACACGCTGGAAATGGCGGTATTCATGACCATCGGCCAGGAAAATCTGCGAGTCAACCTCAAACTGAAGTACATCGGTTCTCGATGGATGTGCATCTATGCCGATTTGGGCTGACCAGACGGCCCCGCCCGCACACCGATTCCTACGCTGGTAGCGGAAGACGGTTCTGCCGTGTCATAGGCTGGTTCGCCTATAGTAGTGACCATGCGTGAACATGTAGAAGAACCCAGATATGTCACCACCGATGACGACACCGTCTACTCGCTGCTGTCCAAACGAGCAGCTCGCACGCCGGATGACATCATCGCGGAATGGCAGGATGACAACACCCACCAATGGCGCAGCGCCACAGCTACTGAAATGCTGTCCCGCGTACGCGAGGTGGCCAAGGGCCTGTTGGGACTTGGCGTCAAAGCCGGCACCATGGTGCTGATTTACTCGCCTACCTGCTATGAGTGGGGTGTGGCTGATTTCGCTTGCGCGGCAATCGGCGCTGTGGTTGTGCCCGTCTATGAGACCGATTCCGCCCGTCAGACCGCGGGCATCGTCGAGGAAGTCGATCCCGCCATCGCCTTTGCCGGCGACTTCCAGCGCGCACAGACGCTTGAGCAGATCCGTGTCAATCATCCGGGCATGAAATACGTGTTCAATTTCAAGGCCGATGGCCTTGACGCTGTCGTTGACTTCGGGCATGGCGTATCCGATGAGACGTTGGATGCGGCTATCGCTCGTATCAAAGCCGATGATCTGCTCACCGTGGTCTACACCTCCGGTTCCACCGGCAAGCCCAAGGGCGCGATGCTCTCCAACCGCAATTACACGCACATCGTGCTTAACGGCTACGAGATTCTGCGTGGCATGCTGTACGACGACAACCGTCTGCTGCTGTTCCTGCCGCTGGCGCACTGCTTCGCCCGCTACATCCAGTACGTGTGCATCGGTGGCTGCGGCGTGGTCGGATACATTCCCGACGCCAAGCGACTGCTCGCCGATATCCGCAGCTTCAAGCCCACCTACCTGCTGGGCGTGCCACGTGTGTTCGAGAAGGTGTATAACGCGGCCTCGCAGAAGGCTGGTGCCGGCATCCAGGGGCATATCTTCGCCCAGTCGGTCAAGCACTTCGTCAAGTGGAGCAAGGATGAGCAGGCCGGTCGCGGCCATTCGTTCATCGAGCGCATGCGCCATTCGTTCTACATGGCCACGGTGGGCAAATCCATTCGTTCCGCTCTCGGACCGAACCTCAAATGGCTGGCCTGCGGTGGTGCGCCGCTCAACGTGGATTTGGCCCACTTTTTCAACGGCATGAATGACATCACCTTCATCCAGGGTTATGGCATGACCGAAACCGCCGCTCCGATGCTCGTCAATTGGGAGGACGACAACGAGATCGGTTCGGTCGGCAAGCCTGGGCCTGGCATGGGCGTGCGTCTTGGCGAAGACGATGAAATTGAGCTGACCGGCCCGAACGTGTTCCTTGGCTACTACAAGCAGCCCGAACTCACCGCACAGACGATGACTGCCGACGGCTGGATCAAAACCGGCGATCTGGGTCGTATCGACGACCGCGGCTTCACCTTCATTACCGGACGCAAGAAGGACATCATCATCACCGCCGGCGGCAAGAACATCAGCCCCGCCCCGATGGAGGATGTCATCGACACCTGCCCGATCGTGGCTCATGCAGTAGTAGTCGGCGACGGCAAGCCGTTCGTGTCCGCACTTATCGAGCTCGACCCCGAAATGCTGCATTCCTGGCTGGAAGGTCAGGGCCTCAATGCCGACATGACACTCGCCGAGGCCAGCGACAACGACGCGGTGCGCGCCTTTATCCAGCAGTACATCGACCAGGCCAACGCCAATGTCTCCCGCGCTGAGTCCGTGCGCAAATTCGCGGTGCTGGATGAGGAATTCAGTCAGGAGCACGGCACACTCACCCCGAGCATGAAAGTGGTGCGTCCCAAGGTATTGCAGCGCTACGCCACCGTCATCGAGGAGGATCTGTACGCGCCCAAGCCATCCAACAAGCCGCTGCCCGCCACTGCCAAGATCATCGACAGCACGCTGGAGACCGTCAAGAAATCCTCCGAATCGGTCAAGCAGGCGTCCGAACAGGTCAAACAGGCCTCGGAACAGATGAAAACCAGCGTGTCTGATTCGATTGCTAGCGTGTCGGAGAAGATCAAGAAGTCGAAGGCCGAACCCGAAGAGGGCGAGACCGGCGATTCCGCTGACAATGCCGCTGACACCGGCAGCAAGCCGGACCAGCCGGCTGACGAGAAGAATGAGGAGTAACGAGAAGTGGCCATCCGTGAGATCAGGGTCGTGCCCGACCCAGTCCTGCGCACCCCCTGCGATGAGATCAAGGAAATCACCCCGGCCGTGCGCCGCCTGGTTGACGACCTGTTGGAAACCGTGGACGATCCGGGCCGAGCGGGCCTGTCCGCCAACCAGATCGGCGTGAGCCTGAGGGCCTTCTCCTACAACATCGACGGCAAGGTCGGCTACGTTCTGAACCCCGTACTCGAGGAGAAGTCCGGCGAGCAGTATGGCGATGAAGGTTGTCTGTCCGTGCCCGGCTTGTGGTACAAGACCCGTCGTGCCGACTACGCTCGCGTGCGTGGCATCGACTTGGACGGCAACGAGGTCGTGCTCGAGGGCTCCGGGCTGATGGGCCGTATGCTTCAGCACGAATGCGACCACCTCGACGGCCACGTGTATTTGGATCGCCTGGAAAAGGAAGAACGCCGCGAAGCCCTGCGCTACATGCGTAATCGTCAGGCGAAGTAGTCCATACTCGGCTCCCACTGGCTGGAGCCGTCGAACGTAGTGAGACTGAGGGTGGTTCTGCCGGTACCGCCCGTGACTCCCCTCAGTCGCCTACGGCGACAGCTCCCCTCAGAGAGGGGAGCCTGTTTTTTTTTAGTACCGGCTCCGTGCTATTCTCGAAACTCGTGTGCCACCCGGCAACGGACGCAGTCGCTGGTGTCCAGAGCCACCCAATATTGTCAACCGGCACACAACAAATTCGCGTCATGCTCGCGACGGCTTGTGTCGGTCGGCTGCACAACTCGTGAAACCGGGGGAGCAGCTGCACGCAGGTGCGCATGGCCAGGCAAGAACCGACAATGAAAGGTAGTAATACCATGGCTCAGATCACTATGAGCGATATGCTGAAGGCTGGCCTGCACTTCGGCCACCAGACCCGTCGTTGGAACCCGAAGATGAAGCAGTTCATCCTCACCCAGCGCAACGGCATCCACATCATCAACCTGTTCAAGTCGCTCGACATGATCGACAAGGCGTACGACTTCATCAAGACCACCGTGGCCCACAACGGCACCGTGCTCTTCGTCGGCACCAAGAAGCAGGCTCAGGAAGCTATCGCCAACCAGGCCACCCGCGTGAACATGCCCTACGTCTCCGAGCGTTGGCTCGGCGGCATGCTGACCAACTTCCAGACCGTCTCCAAGCGCGTCAACCGCCTCAAGGAACTTGAGGAAATGGACTTCACCGACGTGCACGGCTCCGGCCTGACCAAGAAGGAGCTCCTCCTGCTCGAGCGCGAGAAGGACAAGCTCAACAAGCAGCTGGGCGGTATCCGCAACATGAACCGCACCCCGTCCGCGATGTTCGTCGTCGACATCACCAAGGAAGCCCTGGCTGTTGAGGAAGCTCACAAGCTGGGTATCCCGGTTGTCGCCATCGTCGACACCAACGCCGACCCGGACACCGTTGAGTACCCGATCCCGGCCAACGATGACGCCATCCGCGGCATCGAACTGCTGACCAGCCTGATGGCTGACGCCGTCGCCGAAGGTCTGCTGGAGCGCTCCGGCGCCAACAAGGCCGAGGGCGAAGCCGCCGAGCAGCCGATGGCCGCTTGGGAGAAGGAACTCCTGACCAACGAGGCTCCTGCCGAGGCTTCCGCTGAAGCCGCCGCTCCGGCTGCCGCCGAGGGCGAAACCGCCGAGGCCCCCAAGGCCGAGTGATGCTCTACGATGGGAAGTGCCTGAATAAGCGCTTCCCATCGTTCACGGGTAAGCAAAATTTCTCAAGGAGAATAATCAATGGCAGCAATTACCGCCGCACTGATCAAGCAGGTTCGTGAAGACACCGGCGCCGGCATGCTCGACGTCAAGAAGGCTCTGACCGAAGCCGAAGGCGACGTCGCCCGCGCCAAGGAAATCATCCGCGCCAAGGGTATCGCCGCAGCCGGCAAGCGTGAAGGCCGCAAGGCTCAGGAAGGCACCATCGCCTCCAAGGTCGTCGAGACCGCCAATGGCGAGACCGGCTACGCCGTCGAGCTGAACTCCGAGACCGACTTCGTGGCCAAGACCCCGAAGTTCGTCGAGTTCACCGAGGAAGTTCTCGGCTACGCCGTGGACGCCGACGCCAACTCCGCTGACGAGCTGCTCGAGGCCAAGGCTGGCGACACCACCGTCAAGCTGGCTGTCGAAGAGGCCGCCGCCCTGTTCGGTGAGCACGTCAAGGTCGGCCAGTTCGCCAAGATCTCCGGCGAGCACGTCGAAGTCTACGCTCACAAGAAGTCCGCCGAGATGCCGCCGAGCATCGTCGCCATGATCGCCACCGACAAGGCCGGCGCCGCCGTGGCTCACGAAGCTGCTCTGCAGATCTCCGCCATGGGCGCCAAGTGGCTGACCCGCGAGGACGTTCCGGCCGATGTGGTCGAGTCCGAGCGTCGCGTGGCCACCGAGAAGTCCCTGGCCGAGGGCAAGCCGGAGAAGATCGTTCCGAAGATCGTCGAAGGCCGTCTCAACGCTTTCTTCAAGGAAGTCGTGCTGCTTGAGCAGCCGTTCGTCAAGGACCCGTCCAAGACCGTCGGCGACCTGTTCAAGGAAGTCGGTGGCAACGCCACCGCATTCGCTCGTGTCGAGGTCGGCAAGGGCGAAGAGGAGTGAACCTAAGGCTTACTCCACGCGCTTAGCGTAATTTCAACGAAACGCCATCCGGTTATTCAATAATCGGATGGCGTTTCGCTATTCCAAGGGTGTCGTTGCTAGGGGGTGTCGTCGTAAACCGATACGCTTGTCTACGGATAATTTCGCACTTTCGGTTTTGAGAAAGGCACAATATGACTGATAGCGACAATCCGCGCAGAGTTCTGCTCAAGCTTTCCGGCGAAGCATTCGGTGGTGGCAAGGTCGGCATCGATACCCAGGTGATTCGTCGCATTGCCGAGGAGATCGTTCCGGCCGTACAACAGGGTGTGCAGGTGGCCATCGTGGTCGGCGGCGGCAACTTCTTCCGCGGTGCCGAACTGCAGCAGGCCGGTATCGATCGTTCCCGTGGCGACTACATGGGTATGCTCGGCACGGTGATGAACTGCCTCGCTCTACAGGACTTTCTGGAGCAGGAGGGGCAGGCCACCCGCGTGCAGACCGCCATCACCATGGGACAGGTCGCCGAGCCGTATATTCCGCTCAAGGCCATCCGTCACCTTGAAAAGGGTCGCGTGGTGATTTTCGGCGCCGGTGCCGGCATGCCGTACTTCTCCACCGACACGGTTTCCATCCAGCGTTCCCTCGAAATCCACTGCGACGAGGTACTTATGGGTAAGAACGGCGTCGACGGCGTCTACACCGCCGACCCGCGCAAGGACGAGAACGCCAAGCGTTTTGAAACCCTGAGCTACAATCGCGCCCTCGTGGACAATCTGGCCGTCATGGACGCCTCCGCACTGTCCATGGCCCGCGACAACAAGAAGCGCATCCGCGTCTTCGGCCTCGAAGAGCCGGGCAACGTGACCCGCGCCCTCGTCGGCGATGAAATCGGCACGCTGGTCTCCACCGCCGAATCGCGCGTGGCCGAGTAAGCCGCAAACGCCCACAATCGAATCAAGCGTTCATAGACGAACAACACTGACGAACACCAACACACAAGGAGTGAATATGTCTCTTATCGACCAGGCCAAGGAACAGATGGCCAAGACCGTGGAAAACACCAAGGAAAACTTCTCCGGCATCCGCACCGGTCGCGCAAACCCGGCCCTGCTCAACGGCATCACCGTGGACTACTATGGTGCCCCCACCCCGATTAAGGCCGTCGCCTCCATCGGCGTTCCCGAACCGCGCACCCTGTCCGTCACCCCGTTTGACGCTTCCCAGGCCGGTGCCGTCGAAAAGGCCCTGCGCAACTCCGACCTCGGCATCAGCCCGAACCGTGATGGCAACGTCATCCGTCTGACCATGCCGGAACTCACCGAGGATCGTCGTAAGGAATACGTCAAGCTCGCCAAGGGCAAGGCCGAGGATGGCAAGGTCGCCGTGCGCAACATTCGCCGTAAGACCAAGGAAACCATCGACAAGGCCGTCAAGGACGGCGAGATGGGTGAGGACGAAGGCGATCGCCTGCTGAAGGATCTTGACAAGGTCACCAAGTCCGTTACCGACGAGATCGATACTCTGCTGGAGACCAAGCAGAAGGAGATCATGGAGGTCTGATTCAGACCAGGTCCGGAGAATTATGGAACGCAACGAACAACCCCATGAAGAGGCCGAGGAGACGCTCGACCAGATCAACAAGAAGACCGGCCGCAACATGCCGCAGGCCATCGCCACAGGCGCGGCACTGGTCATCCTTATTGTCGCGTGCCTGCTGCTCAGCGTCGACCTCTTCGTGCTGCTGGTAGTCGTGTTCATGATTCTGGCGCTGTGGGAGCTCAGGGTGGACTTCGCCACCGTGGGCCTGCACCTCCCGGTGTTTATGCTGTGGCTGTGCTCGTCCTTCACCCTCATTGCCACCTACTATTCCCCGTACCATCTCATCACGATGTCGCTGAGTATCATCGTGTCGATTATTCTGGTCGCCATCGCGGCCAGCGCAAAAATCAGCGTCGGCAACCGCCTATCTCTGGCGGTTGCCGGCAAACTGTCCAACACGGATGCCAGCGCGCGCCTCGAATCCTCGTTTAATCATGAGGGCGGGGAACAGCATCATTCCCGGCTCAGCCATGTGGCTGTGTCCGTGCTTACCGTGTTGTACATTCCGTTGTTGGCCAGCTGCGTCATCATCTCACTGACTTTTAATGGGCATCCGATTGCACACGCCATCATGCTGGTGTTCCTTCCCGCCCTATCCGATACGGGCGGTTTGTTTGCCGGTGCCTGGCTCGGCAAACACAAGCTCAGCCCGCGCATCTCGCCGAAGAAGTCCGTTGAGGGCCTTGTCGGCTCGATGCTCTTCGCCATGGCTGGCGCATTTGCCGTATTCGCATGCACGTATGATGCCTCGAAATGGGCCACTCGTTGGTGGGTGCCGATCGTGGCGGGTATTCTCATCGGTGCCGTGGGCACGTTCGGTGATTTGTGTGCTTCCATGCTCAAGCGCGATATCGGTATCAAAGACATGGGCCATCTGCTCAAGGGGCACGGCGGTGTGATGGATCGTGTGGATTCCATTTTGATGAGTGCACCGTTCACCTGCGCCTTGCTGTGGATCACCGGACTGTGATTCGCATGCCTCGTGCATGAACAATGTGGCATCGTGTGTATATCGCACGGTGCCACATGCCATATATGGGGAAATCATCGTTCAATATGCGTTCGCTATGGGCTAAGACATGGGCCATCTGATTCGTATGCGGCACGCCGTATGGTGGATTCTGATATTTCTATTGCATGTTTGACTATTTTTTGATATTGAGAGCGAAGCGAACCCATCATGACCACACAGCATCCTGACACTCCGGAAACCGGCATTACTCCCGGCGGCACATCAGGTGCCTTCCGTGACGTGCTATCCAAGGACCATGCCCGCCGTGGTAAGCCGCCGCTGCACTTTGTGGATATGACGCCCGAGCAGCGCGTCGAGAAAGCGGCCGAATTCGGATTGCCGAAGTTCCGAGTCAAGCAGCTCGCCAACCATTACTTTGGCCATTTCGATGTGAATGCCGCCGAATTCACTGATTTTCCGGCAGCCAAGCGCAGCGAGGCCGCCGCCGCGTTTTTCCCGCAGCTCATCACCGAGGTGACCCGCCAAGTGGCGGACGAAGGCACCACCATCAAGACCTTGTGGAAGCTGTTCGACGGCTCCCTCATCGAATCGGTGCTTATGCGATACCCGACCCGCACCACGCTGTGCATCTCCTCGCAGGTCGGCTGCGGCATGGGCTGCCCGTTCTGCGCCACCGGCAAGCTTGGCCTGACCCGTAACATGTCCACCGGTGAAATAATCGAACAGGTGCGTGTGGCCGCCAAAATGATGCGCGACGGCGAAGTGGCCGGGGGAGAGGGCCGCCTGAGCAACATCGTGTTCATGGGCATGGGCGAGCCGATGGGCAACTACAACTCCGTGCTGTCCGCCGTACGACAGATTTCCGCCATGCCTCCCGAAGGCTTCGGCATTTCCGCGCGCAACATCACCGTATCCACGGTGGGCGTGGTCCCCGGCATCAAGAAGCTCACTGCCGAAGGCATTCCCGTGCGTCTGGCCGTTTCCCTGCATGCCCCCAGCGACGAACTGCGTGACGAGCTGGTGCCGATGAACAAGCGTTTCAATACCAAGCAGGTGTTGGATGCCGCGCACGATTATTGGCTGGCCTCCAAGCGCCGCGTCAGTATCGAATACGCGTTGATGCGCGGCATCAACGACCAGGCCGAGCATGCGCAGTTGCTGGCCAAGAGGCTTAACCATTACGGCGACAACTGGGCCCACGTCAACCCGATTCCGCTCAACCCCATCGAGGGCTCGAAGTGGACCGCCTCCAAGCCGGAAGACGAACAGCGGTTCCTGGAGATCCTGCACCGCGCGGGCATCACCGCCACACTGCGTGACACCCGCGGTCAGGATATTGACGGCGCCTGCGGCCAGCTTGCTGCCAAGGAGCGGTAGCTACTTCAGCGCATCCTTGATTGCGCCCACGAAGTAGTCCAGATCGTCGGGCTTGCGGGACGTGATGAGCTTGAAGCCGTTGGCGTCGTCCACGTGCAGCTGCTCGTCGACGTAATGGCCGCCCGCGTTCTCGATATCAGCGGCGATATAGCGGCAGGGCGCGGCGGTCTTGCCAGCCACCAGACCCGCGTTGACCAGCAGCCACGCGCCATGGCAGATCGCGGCGATCGGCTTACCTTCGTGCGCGAACTCCTGCGCCAGCGTGATCGCATCCTCATTGACGCGGATACGATCCACATTGCAGGTGCCGCCGGGCACCACCAGCAGGTCGTAGTCGGCAGCCTGCACGTCGGACAGACGCGCGTCCGGGGTCAGCGTTTCACCTTCGTAGCGGTCGTGCTGCACCGTCTCACACGGGTCCAAGGTAGTGGCGGCAAGCGTCACCTTGACGCCGGCGGCCTTGAGATCGCGCAGCGGGCGCGTCAGCTCGGTCTCCTCGATACCCCAGTTGTTGACGATGATCAGTACCTTGCTGTTTTCGACAGCCATGCCAATCTCCTTGATTCGGCGGACAACTTCCACGAGCCATTCTCTCACGCCGAGCGGCTGCCATGTCGGTGCTCAATATGATGATTCTCATATTCCAGAAACAGGTGCGGCGCATGTAACGGGCGGTAGGTAGTCTGAAGGACTGTAATGCAAAGCCGAACAGGGGAGTGAAGCATGTCGTTGGCGGTACGAGTCATCCCGTGCCTGGACGTTGACGCCGGTCGCGTGGTGAAGGGTGTGCATTTCGAGAACCTCAAGGACGCGGGTGACCCGGTGGAGCTGGCGGCCGAATACTACCGTCAGGGAGCCGACGAGATCACCTTCCTGGATGTGACCGCATCCAGCTCCCACCGCAACACGATGATTGACGTGGTCTCCTGCACCGCCGAACAGGTGTTCATCCCAATGACTGTGGGCGGCGGCGTACGCACGCCCGAGGACGTCGACTCACTGCTGCGCTGCGGTGCAGACAAGGTCGGTGTCAACACGGCGGCCATCAACGACCCGTCGCTTATCAGCCGTGTGGCCGATCGTTTCGGCAACCAGGTGCTGGTGCTCTCCGTGGATGCCCGCCGCGAAAAGGGTGAGCAACATACGCAGTCCGGTTTTGAGGTCACCACGATGGGCGGCCGCAAATCCACCGGTATTGATGCCATCTGGTGGGTCAAGCGCGCCGAGCAGCTTGGCGCCGGCGAGATTCTGCTTAACTCGATGGACGCCGACGGCACCAAGGAAGGCTTTGACCTCGAGATGATTCGCGCCGTGCGCAAGGAAGTCAAGATTCCGATCATCGCCTCCGGCGGTGCCGGCAAGGTCGAGGACTTCCCGCCCGCCATCGAAGCAGGTGCCGACGCGGTGCTGGCTGCATCCGTGTTCCATTACGGCATCCTGACTATCGCCGATGTCAAGGCGGAACTCAAGAAGCACGGCTACACCGTTCGCTAAACGAATACACCTTGCTCCCGCTGGGCGAACAATCCAGTGAATTGTTCGTGGCAATGCGCTATGCGCACGTCGCACATAATCCGGGAGCTGTCAGCGAAGCTGACTGAGGGTAGTCCACAAAAAGAAGATAGGTATGACAGACACTACATACGACAATTCCACTGAACTCGATCCCCGTATTGCCGCACGCCTGAAGCGTGACGCCAAGGGGCTGGTCGCCGCCGTCATCCAGCAGTACGACACACGCGAGGTGCTGATGGTCGGCTACATGAACGACGAGGCATTACGCCGTACGCTGACCACCGGCCGCGTGACCTTCTGGTCCCGGTCCCGTCAGGAATACTGGCGCAAGGGTGATACCTCCGGCCATGTGCAATACGTCAAGGGCGTGTCCCTGGATTGCGACGGCGACGCACTGCTCGTCGAAGTCGACCAAGTCGGTGCCGCCTGCCACACCGGCAAGCGCAGCTGCTTCCTCGAAGGCGGCCCCCTGCCCGTGGTCGAAGGCCATCGCCCGGCCGAGCAGTAGAACGGGCTTTCCTGACTGAGGGAAGCCGAGCGACCGCGTACTATGAAACAAGACATCGAGTTGTAAGCAAAGGAGCGAATATGAGCGAATGCAGCGTCAAACACCTGAAGTGGGGCGCCACCTGGCCCAGTCGCGAACAGTTCCACGAACTGGCCGACGCCGGATACCGTGTGATTCCGATTGTGCGCCGTCTGCTCGCCGACTCGCTCACCCCGGTCGGCTTCTACGAGCGTCTCGCCGGCGGCCGATCCGGCACCTTCATCCTCGAATCGGCGGAATACGGCGGCACGTGGAGCCGTTACAGTTTTATCGGCGTCAACTCGATGGCCCAGCTGCGCTCCAACAACGGTCAGGCCGACTGGCTGGGCAAGGTCCCGGTCGGCGTGCCCGTCACCGGTGACGTAGTCGAAGTCGCTCACGCCACGTTGAAGACTCTGAAGGCCCCGCATGTGGAAGGCCTGCCGAACCTGACCAGCGGTCTGGTCGGCACGGTCGGCTGGGATGCCATCCGCCACTGGGAACCGACCCTGCGCGCCGAAGCTCCGGACGAGACCGGCCAGCCTGAGACCGTGCTTGCCCTGGCCACCGATATCGCCGTGGTCGACCACGTATCCGGTTCGGTATGGCTCATCGCCAATGCGGTGAATGTGGATGATAAATCCACTCGCGCCGACGCTGCCTACAACGAGGCCGTCGCTCGACTCGACCAGATGCAGCGCGATGCCGCCACCCCGGCTCCGGACGAGTCCCGCGTCAACATCCTGGACGAAACGGTCGCCCAACCCGAGCTGCGCTTCCGCACCGAGAAGAGCCACTACGAGCAGGCCGTCGAACGAGCCAAGCAGTACATCGTCGACGGCGACGTGTTCCAGGTGGTCATCTCCCAGCGCCTCGACATCGATTCGCCTGCTGACCCGTTCGACGTGTACCGTGTGTTGCGCACGCTGAACCCGAGCCCGTACATGTATTTCATGGCGTTGACCGACGCTCAGGGCCGCGACTTCAACGTGATCGGCTCCAGCCCGGAAACCCTCATCAAGGTGGACAACGGCCACGCGATGACCTTCCCGATTGCTGGATCCCGCCCTCGCGGCGCCACCCCTGAGGAAGACGAGAAATTCGCCAAGGAGCTGCTTGCCGATCCGAAGGAATGCAGCGAGCACATCATGCTCGTCGACCTGTCTCGCAACGACCTGAGTAAGGTGTGCGTGCCGCAGTCCGTGGAAGTCGTGCAGCTCATGGACATCAAGCGTTTCAGCCACATCATGCACATCTGCTCGACGGTCACCGGCAAGGTCGACCCCTCGCTGACCGCATTCGATGTGTTCAAGTCCGCGTTCCCGGCCGGCACGCTGTCTGGCGCGCCTAAGCCGCGCGCAGTCGAAATCATCGACGAGTTGGAACCGGCCGACCGCGGCATCTACGGCGGCACCGTCGGCTACTTCGATTTCTCCGGCAACATGGACATGGCCATCGCCATCCGCACCGCGTTCCTGCGCGACCATGAGGCGAGCGTGCAGGCCGGTGCCGGCATTGTGCTCGACTCCGTGCCCGCCACCGAATGGCAGGAGACGCGCAACAAGGCCGAGGCCAGCGTCGAATCCATCCAGATCGCCGCCCAGTTGCGCGAACTGTAACGTTCAACGCATAGCGATGCCCCCGCTGACAGAAGTTGTCGGCGGGGGCATCGCTGTCTGTACGTTAGTGGGTTTCGCCCATGATGTCGGTGGCGTCGGTTTCGGTGCTCACAGCGGCTTCGATGGCAGCTTCGATACCGTGCGCCATGGTCGCGATTTCCATGGTCGGCGTGCCGTTCGGTTTGTGACCGGACGCTTCAATCGCACCCACCGCCATCGGCATAATGACCGGACGCACGAACCCGGCCACGCCACCAAAACTCACGTTGAACGCGGCGGACACGAGACGCATCACACCATACAGGGCGATCACCATACCGGGCGTCGCATTCTTCACCTTGCCGATCAGTTGCGCGGCTGCGTATGGACGCATGAGCGTCGGCTGAGCCCGGTCGGCATGGTGTTCGCTATGATGGACAGTCGGACTTTGGTAAGAGACAGTATTCGTAACAGGCAAGTAGGTTATTCATGGCTATTGAGGTGCAGGGACTTGAAATTCAGATCGGCGCGCGCACGCTGCTTCACCCCACCAACTTCCATGTGGCCAAGGGAGACAAGATCGGTCTGGTGGGCCGCAACGGCGCCGGCAAGACCACGCTGACCCGCGTGATCACCGGCGACATGCTGCCCACCGCCGGCAAGGTGCGCGTCTCCGGCAAGCTCGGCTACCTGCCGCAGGACACGCATGCCTCCGATCCCACACAGACCGCGCTCGACCGCATGATGAGCGCGCGCGACATCGCCACCATCATCAACCGCATCCGCAAGGCCGAAAAGGATATGACCGACCCGGATCCGGACGTGATGAGCAAGGCCATGACCCGGTACGACAAGGCCATGCAGGACTTCGACAAGGCTGGCGGCTACGCGGCCCAGTCCGAGGCGATTTCCATGGCCGCCTCGCTCGGCCTGCCGCAGGAGGTCATGGAGCAGCAGCTCGGCACGCTCTCCGGTGGCCAGCGCCGCCGCATCGAGCTGGCGCGCATCCTGTTCTCCAATGCCGACACCCTGATCCTCGACGAGCCGACCAACCACTTGGATGCCGATTCCATCGAATGGCTGCGCGGCTACTTGAAGAAGTACGAGGGCGGCTTCCTGGTCATCTCCCACTCCACCGAACTGCTGGACGAAGTGGTGAACAAGGTCTGGCATCTGGACGCGCAGCTCGGCCAGATCGACATGTATTCGCTTGGCTGGAAGGCCTACCTGCACCAGCGCGTGGTGGACGAGGAGCGCCGCCGCCGCGAACGCGAAGTGGCTGAGAAGAAGGCCGACCGTCTCATGAAGCAAGGCATTCGACTGCACGCCAAGGCCACCAAGGCCGTGGCGGCGCAGAACATGATGCGCCGTGCCGAAAAGCTGCTGGAAAACACCTCCGAGGCGCAGAAGGCCGAGAAGGTGGCGGACATCCGTTTCCCCGAGCCCGCGCCCTGCGGCCGCACGCCGATCATGGCCAAGGATATTTCCAAGGCCTACGGTTCCAACATCGTGTTCGCCGGCGTGAACCTGGCCATCGACAAGGGCTCGCGTGTGGTGATCCTCGGCTACAACGGTGCCGGCAAGACCACCACGCTGCGCCTGCTGGCCCACATCGAGGAGCCGGACACCGGTTCCGTGGAATACGGTCACGGCTGCAAGATCGGCTACTTCGCGCAGGAGCACGACACCTTGGATCTGAACGCCACCGTGTTGGAGAACCTGCAGCATGTGGCGCCCGAGCTCGATAACACGCAGGCCCGTTCGATTCTCGGCTCGTTCCTGTTCTCCGGTGACGACGCGATGAAACCGGCTCACGTGCTTTCCGGCGGTGAGAAGACCCGTCTGGCTCTGGCCACGCTGGTCACCTCGCGAGCCAACGTGCTGCTGCTCGACGAGCCCACCAACAACCTCGACCCCGCTTCCCGTGAGGAGATTCTGAAGGCCATTGCCAAGTATGAGGGCGCCATCGTGCTCGTCACCCACGATGAGGGCGCCGTCGAGGCGCTCAACCCCGAGCGCGTGCTCCTCATGCCCGACGGTGACGAAGACCTCTGGAATGATTCGTATCTCGAACTCGTAGCTGAAGAATAGTAGTAAACTCGTAGCCGAAGAATAGTAGTAGGAGAGGTCTGCCATGCCAACCACAACAGGTAAGAAAATCGCCATCGTCACCGGCAGCGCGCTGGGCTTGGGCTACGAGCTCGCCAGCCAGCTCATCGCCAACGGCTGGCTGGTGGCCGGTGTCGACTTCAATGCCGAACGTCAGGCCGAACTGACCGCGCAGTGGCCCGATGACTCCTACCGCGCCTTCGTCGGCGACATCACCGACGAAGCGTTCGTGAAGGAATCCGTGGCGGATATCGCCACGCTCGGCCACATCGATTTGCTCATCAACAACGCCGGCCAGCCTTCGTTCAAGGTGCCCACCGCCTACGAGGCCGCCGACGTCGACAAATGTCTCAAGGGACTCAAAGGCATGATTCTGTGGACGGTGGAAACCCTCAAGGCCTGCGGCGAGCAGAACGTGAAAATCGCTCAGATTATGAGCACCGCCGCCACACGCGGCAACGCGAACGAAAGCGTGTACTGCGCCACCAAGTGGGGTGAGAAAGGCTATACCAAGAGTCTGCAGGCCGCATACAAGGGCACCAGTGTCAAGGTGGTCGCCGTCTATCCGGGCGGCATTGATACCGCTTTCTACCGTGACAGTCGCGACTACGTCTCCGAGGCCAAGCAGCACACCTTCATGCAGCCCGGTCCGCTGGCCGAAGTCATCCTCTTCAACCTGATCAACGAGGCCAACCTCACCGTCACCGACATCGAGATCAACCGCAACAGCTGAGCCTGCTAGTCTGAGATTTCAGCGCCTTGGAACATACTTGGTGCCAAGGCATTTCGCGTGTGGAGAGCGAATGCACATCAGTGACGATGAGTTTGAACGGGCAATTGAACAGGTGTTGGATGATTTGCCTGAACGGTTTGCGCGGGTGCTGGAGAATGTCGGCATCGTCGTTGCGGACGAACCCAATGAGCGCGAACTGGCCACAATGAGCAATCCGTGCGGTGAACTGCTCGGACTGTATGAGGGCATACCCATCACGAAGCGAACTACGGGCTACAGCGGCGTGATACCGGACGTCATCACCCTGTTCAAGGGGCCGCATGAACGCGTATGCTCAACACAGGCCGAGCTGCGCCAACGGATCCGCAAAACCGTGTTGCACGAAATCGGCCATTATTTCGGCTTCGATGACGAGTATCTGCACTCGCACGGCTACTGAAGCGATGCTAGTTTCACTAGCGGGGAGCCGCCATACTGCCGTATGTTGCCAGGTCTACTGCAAGTGGTGCAACGCACGGATGATGGCGCAACGGTCCTCGACGGTTCCCTCGTTGGCGCACATGGTGGCGTACCAACGCGGATTGCGCAAGGTCTCGGTGCCGGTGGCCTCATCCGTGGCGACGAGCGTGTGCAGATCGTTGGCGTACTGGAAATGCAGGTGGCTGAGCAGCCCGCCCTCGGCGAACGCCTTGCGCGAAGGCAGCGGATTGATGGCAAGCAGCCAGCGGAACGGGCTGTCTTCGGCGGCCGGATCGGTGGTGTGGAACACGAAGGTGGGGGAGCCTTCGAGACCGTGCTCGATGACATGGTCGATGGTGTATTCGTAGGTGTCGAGGCTGGTGTCGTCCTCGGCGAACCATTCGATGGCGAGCGCGGCATCGTCCGTGGAGCCGGATTCGGCGGCCGGCTCGTTCACACGCCAGTAGCCGATATGGATGATGTTCTCCGGGCTGGTGGTGGAGCAAGCCATCGACCAGAACGTCCTGATGCCGCGCGCGGCCATCGGGGCCATCTTCGGGTTGGCGAGCACCGCCTGCTCGGCGGCTTCCCAGGTCTGCTGGATGGCGGCGTCATCCGAATCAATGTAATGCTCGAAGCTTTCCCATTCACCGAGCCAGTCGGTGATGTCGAAGGCCGTGGAATCCGTGGTGTTGCTGGCGGTCATTGCGCGTTCCTTTCATGGGTGGATGTGGTGGCGAAATTGGTAGAGGCATTAGGGCTGGGGCTGCTGGCATCTGGGTTACTGACATGCGAGCCGTTGTTCCCGGAATCGTCGGCGCCAAGATTGACAATGCGGTCGCACCAGCCGGCGGCGAGCTCCTCATCGTGGGTGACCACGAGAATCGCCTTGCCTTGGCTCGCCAGTTGCCGCAGCAGTTCGCCGACCTGCTCCATGTGGTAGCGGTCGAGTCCGCTGGTGGGCTCGTCAAGGATGATGAGGTCCTTGCCGCACATCAATGCCGAGCCGATGGCAACCCGCTGCTTCTGCCCGCCGGACAGGCTCATCGGATGCCGTTCGGCGAACGCTGCAAGGTCAAGATCGGCCATGACCTGATTGGCTTGAGCGGTGATGCCGGCATCCGTCTCGTCGAGTCCGATGAGCAGTTCCTCGCGCACGCTGTCGGAGAACAGTTGGTAGTTGACATCTTGCATGACTAGGAATCCGGCGCGGGTCAGGTCGCGCGGTTTCGCGGGCACGCCGTTGAGCTCGATGCGGCCCGAAACAGGCTTGATGAGTCCGGTCAACGTGCGCACGAGCGTGGTCTTGCCGCAGCCGTTGTTGCCCATGAGCCCGGTGATTTCGCCGGCACGGAACCGCAGGTCCGGGATGGCGCGGGTGAAGCCGTCCTTGCCTTTGTATCCGATGGTGAGGTTATGGGTGCCGAGCAATACTGAAGTGCACTCATCCGCGGCCGGGCTTGAAGCCAGCGCCGCAATCCGGCGTCGATACGGTTGCAGGTCCAACGCCCGCAATCCCATGGCGGCCACGCAGCCGGGGGAGAGGGACAGGAATTCATCGGCCTCGTAATCCTGCACGATATGCCCGCCGTCGAATACCACGTACCGGTCGGCCACGCCGTTGAGCCATGCGAGTCGGTGTTCGGCGATTACGATGGTGAGCCCTTCGTCCTTCATCTGCTCGATCATGGCGCGCATGTCCGCGATGGCGTTCGCGTCGAGATTGCTGGTCGGCTCATCCAATACCACGACCCTGGGCCCCAGCATGGTGGCCGCCGCCACGGCGATGCGCTGCTTTTGGCCGCCCGACAGGTGGAAGATGCTGCGATGCAGCAGATGCCCAATGCCAAAGCGCTCAGCCACGGCCGTGATACGACGATTGATGTCCTCGGCCGGCAGCCCTATGTTTTCGGCCGGGAAGGCGAGCTCGTCGGTGACGTTCGCGTTGAAATACTGGGTTTTCGGGTTTTGGAACACGCTGCCGACCAGCGGGGTGAGCCGGTCGATCGGCACGGTCTCCACATCCAGCCCGCACGTGGTCTGGTTGCCGGCGAACGCACCATGGAAGAATGAGGGGATGAGCCCGTTGGCAACGCGCGTATAGCTGGTTTTGCCGCAGCCGCTCGCCCCGCACAGCACGATGCACTCGCCTGCGGGCACGGTCAACGTGATGTCGCGCAATGCCGGCTCTGCGGCATGGTCATAGGTAAAGGAGATGCCACGGGAGGCGATGGTTCCCGCAGACGTGTCGAGTGGGCCACCCTTGCCGGTCCCAATAATGGCAGTTGCATTCGGCTGCGATTGGTTTCCACCCATCAGATCACCCCCGCGATATCGAGCGCGAGCGGCAAAGTGACCACAATCATGACCAGCCAGTCGACCACGGTCATACGGATCAGCGTGCGCGAGGTGTGCTCGCCCTCACGCCCGAGCCCCTTGGTCAGTGCCGCCACCGACAGGTCCTGTGCCACATTGGTGGCGTTCATCAGCAGCGGAATCAGAATGTATTCCAACGATTGGGCCGGGTGACGAACCAGCCCCCAGCCGCCGGAGGCGATGCCGCGCAACGCCATCGCATTGCGAATCTGCCGGTAATCCTCGGCGATGGTCGGGAAGAAGCGGATGACCACCACACAGGGAATCACCACGGCCTCAGGCACGCGCATACGCCGCATCGCGCAGATGAACGCGCTCGCGGACGTGGTGGTGAACGTATACGCGCCGGTGATGAAACAGGGCAGCATCATCGTGACGCCCACGGCCAGCGCGGAGACCACATGCAGCCACGGCAGTCCCAGGGCATCGGGGTCGAGCATTCCCAGCGCGGTGAGTACTGCATAGGTCACGCCGAAGTTCAACGCGGTTCGCCATCGGGCGGCCGCCAGCAGGGGCAGCAGGAACAGCACGACCATGACGATTTGCGTGGCGAGCCCTACGTGGAAGAACAGCATGAGGTTCGCCACCAGCAGAAGGTAGAGTTTCGCGCGCGGATCGAGCGTCCGGCGGGCAGGATTCATCAGGCGATACCGGCCTTGATGAAGTGCTTCTTCATCATGCGCTGGCCGAACCAGCCGCCGAGAACCGCGCACACCAGAATCGCGATCATCGAGATGAAGAACGTGCCGGTGTTGATGTTGACGAATACGCCGTCGATGTAGGCTGCGTCCTTGCCGCGCGCCTGCAGGCTCGCCACGTAGGCGTCCTTCATGAACCACAGGGGCAGGATCGGGCCGGTCAGGCCGTAGGAGAACACCACGTAGCTGACGAGCAGTAGCGCCTTGCTCTTATACTTGCCGGCGCGCGCGATGAGGTCGGCCGCCACCGGGAACACGATGCTGGCGATGAACGAAAGCACGAAATGCCCGGAGATGAACAGGAACAGTCCGATGATCACGCCCATGACGGTGATGCCGCCGAATTTGCCGAGGCGTGCGGCCAGCAGCATGTACACGCAGCCGGAGATGAGGGCCGTGATGGCGGGCAGGAAGATGGAGCCGAAGCCGCCGGTGAACAGGGTGCTCACCAGTGTGGCGATGCACACCATCACGAAGTACAGGGCCGCAAACACGCCGATGGTGATGAGGTCGGAGACCTCCAGTTTGCCGGATTTGGCGGGCTTGTTGAGCTGGTCAGAGGTTTCGGCGGGCGTGTTCGGTGCGGTCACGATGTTTTCCGTTTCGTATGCATTGACAATATTCCTCTCGCCAATCTAACGATGATTTCCCGCAAAGGCAATAGTCTGTCTGTGATTTTTAGCATGGCTTGGCGCCCCTCCCTGTGGGGGGCGAAGGACGTGGCGCGGGCGGGGTGTGGTTCGCGGCTATCGGCTAGTATGGTGCGGTCACGACAGAGGGAGGCATGCTGTGGCCGATGTGATGCGGGAGCTGGAACGGCTGCGACCGGTGTATGAGACGGGCGTCCTGCGGTTGCTGTTGCGCCAGAACGCGATGCTGTACGTGTCGCTGCTGCGTTCCACGTTCGACCCGCTCACCGGCGAGCTGCCGCGCGAGACCGTGGAGGAGCGGTTCGCGCAAAGTCTGAACGCTCTGGCCGACGCCGGCGAATATGCGCCGCGCGAGGACCAGACCTTCGCCGAGGCCGCTCATCAGATCCTCGCCGACCTGACCCGTGAAGGCGAAGGCGACTACGCCTGGCTCGCCAACTCGCATGATGCGGCCTCACACCGATTCCTCTACCGTTTGACGGCCCGCGCCCACCGCGCCATCGAGGCGCTGAGCAGGCTCGAAGACGAATCACGCGCCCTGTCCGGCGCGCAGGCCAACAGCATCATCATGGAAATCGAGCACGCGCGCATGCAGCTGACCGCCGACCCCGGCGAGCGCATCAAACTCCTCAACCGTGAAATCAAGGAACGCAAGCACGAGATCAAACGCATCCAACAGGGCAAGCAGCATGCCACGCTGAGCGAAGCCCAGGTGGAGGACGTGATCGCCGTGATCCACAACACGCTGCGCGGCGTGCCCATCGACCTGCGCGAACTCGTGCTCGACGAGCGGGACAACGGCGACGCCTTGCGTCGGCGCATGCAGGCCGGCGACATCAGCGTGGACGAGAACCTGACCCGCTACCACGATGAATACCGCCGCTCGTTCCGCGAATCAGACAGCGGCCGCCGCTTCGAGGACGCCTTCCAGGTGATCATCACCGACGAGGGCCGCCAGCAAATCGACGAAGCCCTGCGCGCCATCGCCAAAACCCCGTATCTGGCCGGCGAATCCGGCGTGCTGCTCGGCCAGATCCGCGACGAACTGGCCCGCATCTACGACGGCATCGAAGCCGTGCGCCGCCAGATGCGCGTCTCCGACGAGGCGATCAGCCGGCTCGTGCGCCAGCAAACCGACACTCGCTACCGTACGATGCTCACCCGCTTGAACCGACTGTACGCGCGCCTCAACGCGGATGCGAAAACCCATATGGGAGACGCCTCGCGCCCGTACGACACGGCCACCTCGGACGCGCTGTTCGCGCCATTGCCGATGCGCCCGGCCAAATCCATGACCCGCGCCACCGCACCCGGCCTGAGCGACCTCGCCGCCGAAGCCCCGCAGTCGACTCCGGTGGCCGATCTGCGGGACATGGTCAACAGCGGCGGCCCCCGACTCCTGCGCATGGTCAGCCTCATCCGGCGCAACCCGGTGACCGTTGACAGGTCCGATGACAGGCCCGGCGCAACCCTCGTGGACATCGCCGCCAGCTTCAACCGGCTGCCCGAAAGCGAACGCCGCGAAAGCGAGATCGTCGGCTTCCTGGGCGGGCTGGGAGCCGTAAGCGGCAACGCCATCGCCGACGAGCCGTCCACTGACGGCGTCGGCGTCGGGGTCGACAGCGACATCGCCACCGAGCCGGCCCCGGCGCAGCGCGGCGATACCGCGACCTGGCATTGCGTATCGATCGACGGCGAGCCCCGGAACTGGATCACTAGACCGGTGCTGGCCGACATGGACGAGCTGAGCATCATTGTGGAGGAAGGATGACCGTGGCCGAGGAACACGAGGAACACGAGGAGCATATGGACAACGCCAACCCGTACGCCCTGTTCGAAGGCGACACCGGCGACATGCCGGCCGAGGCACGCATGGCCGCCATCGCCCTCAAACGCGACCGCTATATCAGCGGGCCCACCTACGACACCGTGCTCGACAACCGCGACGCCGTCGTACGCTCCCTGAACAACGACCTGCTCGACTTGGTGATCAACGAACGCTACCGCATCATGTACGCCACGCCCGTGGCCGGCGACGACGTGACCCTGCGCTCGCTCAAAACCCGTGTCAGCCTCAAACGCGAGGAGGCCGCGCTGCTCGCCTTCCTGCGCATCCGCGTCCTCGAATACGAGAACGTGCACGCCGACCCCGCCGACTGGCTCGTCAGCTTTGAGGAGATCCGCGCCGCGCTCGCCACCGGCGCCGGCTATCTGGCCGCCCGCAACGACGAGGAAGGCGTGGCAAAGCAGATCGGCGCCATCGTCTCCGCGATGATCACCTACGGGTATTTGGTGCGCCTGGACGACGAAGCCATGTACCAGATCACGCCGCTCGTGCCCGTGGTGCTCGACCGCGAACTGGCCGACACCTGGCTCGACGTCGCGGAACACGGCGACGGCGACACGGAAGATGACGATGACGACGAGAAGGGAGCCGAATGATGCAGGCGACAGACGTGCAGATGATCGCGGACCGGTGGATGCTGGAATCCCGCCGACTCATCAACTGGGGCTCCTATGAGGGCTACCACGAATTCCGCCCCTCCACGGACCACAAGCTGCCGGTGACCCTGCTCGCCGGCGCCAGCGAATCCGGCAAATCCACGCTGGTCGACGCGCAGATCTCCCTGCTGTACCCAACCGGCACGCCGTTCAACAAGGCCTCGAACTCCGGCCGCTCCGAACGCAGCGACTACACCTACCTGCGCGGCATGGTCGGCGTGGGCAGCACCGAAACCGGCGACGAGCCGCTCTACCTGCGCGGCCGCGACGAGAACGGCGCACCGCAACCCGTGTGGGGCGCCATCGTGGACACCTATCGCAACCAGACCACCGGCCAGGTGCTCTCCTGCGCCAAATTCCTCTACCTGATGCCCGGCGACGGCCGCGGCGACGTGCGCCGACAGTACGTGGTCTGGGGCAAGCCCGTGGACCCCAGGCGCATGGACCAATACCGTGACGCCCCGTTCACGCCGGCCCAGCTCAAAGCCACCTACCCCGACTGCCTCACATTCCCCAGCGCCGAAGCGTTCCACACACACATCTGGAGCGCAATGGGCCTGAGCGAGGCCGCCTGCCGACTGCTGCACAAGATCCAGTCCGCCGACGCGCCCTCCCGGCTCGACGACATCTTCAAACAAGGCGTGCTCGGCGTGCCCGAAGCCCTGGACCTGGCCCGCACCACGGTCGAGGACTACGAACGTTACGACGAGAACTTCCACGCCATGGACGAGAAGACCCGCCGCATGGACACGCTGCGCGGCATCCAACAGGCCTACGGCGAATACGCCGCCGCACGCGGCAAGGCCCGCGCCTTCGAACCGGTCAAGCCGGCCGTCGACGGCACGGTGCCGGCCGTGCTGCGCGACTGGGCATTGGCCCGCATGCGCGGCGAAGTCGCCGTCCAACTGCCCGCCGATCGCGCCGAACAACAGAACAGCGAGGCGGAAGCCAAGCTGCTGCGCCGCCGAACCGAAGACCTGCGCACCCGTCTCGACATGATCCGCGGCCAGATGCAGGGTCTGGACGGCGGCAACCTGACCCGACTCGAACTCGAACTCGACCAGGCCCGCCGCACCCTCGAAGACGTGCAAGCCAACCGAACACGAATCAAACAAACGTTCGCATCCATCGGCGAGACGCTGCCCGGCGACGAACAGGCATGGAACGAACGCCGCATCAACGCCGTGAACTTCAAACGCGAATACAACAAACGAGACGGCGAATGCGAGGAAGCCCTCACCGCCGCCATCAACGCGCGGGCCGGCGCACGCGGCGACCTCGAACGACTGCAACGCGACTTCGACCGGCAACGCTCCCAGCGCACCCGCATCTCCCAGCAGATGGACGAAACCCGCGCCATGCTCTGCCGCGCCACCGGACTCACCCCCGCCGAACTGCCGTACGTGGCCGAACTCATGGACGTGAACGAACACGAGGAAGACTGGCGTCTCGCCATGAACGTCGCCTACGCGCCCATCGCCCAGACCATCCTCGTCGACAAGCGCCACGAACAGGGCTTCGCCGCCAAAGTCAGCACCATCGACCCGCGCACCATGCCCCGACGCACCTGGCAGTTCGTGGACACCGCACGCCACTACGACGACACCGGCGCGCACGCGAACATACTCACCGGAGAACAGGACGGCGACTGGCTGTCCGGCAAACTGCGCTACCGCGACGACTCGCCCTTCGCCGACTGGCTGCGCTCGCAGACCCAGGACGAACGATTCGACGCCCTATGCGTCACCGCCATCGACGACACCGACCGCACCAACCGTCAGGTGCAGGCCGACGGTCAGATCAAATCCGGCGCACGCGGCCAGCACGGCACCAAAGACCGCGCCCAGGTCATCGGATTCGTCAACGAAACCTACCTCAACGCGCTCGCAGCGCAGGTCGACGCCGCCCGCAACGCGCTCAGCCAAGCCGACACCGACTACACGGCCGCCAAAACACAGTCCGATAACCTCCACCGCGAACTCGAACTGGCCAACCAGCTCGCCTACACGTCCTGGGAGCGCATCGACATCGCCGGCGCGCAACGGACCATCACGGACACGCAGGACGCCATCGCATCCATCAAAAACGATCCCAAGCTCGCCGAACTCGCCAAACAGCGCGACGAACTGAACGCCGAACTCGACCGTGTGGAACGCCAGCGCATCGAATCCGACCAGGCCGCGGCCCGCGCCGGCAGCGCCGTCGAAGCGGCGCTCATCTGGCTGCGCGACCATGCCGACACCGGCACGACGGACGCCGCCGGTGCCACCGCCGACAATGACGATGACGCCGCGTCCGGCCCGCTGCCGGACGAAGTCACGGCGGCGCTCGCCGAATCCTACGACAACCGATTCGCCGGACTGGCGGACGCCGCCATGCGCGCGCACATGATCATCGGCGCGGGCGCGGCAGGAACGCAGGCACCGGGGGAGAGCTTCCCCGAACGCACCATCGCCGGCATCGGCAAGGACATGGCCTCCCGCATCAACCTGCTGAACGGCCAGGCCGATGCCGCACGCACCGGCGTCGAATCGAAAATGAGCACCTACATCGCGCTCTACGCGGCCGACGATGATTCGCTGACCGCCAGCGTGGAGGACTACCGGTACTATCTCGACGAACTCGCCAGCCTCACCCAGCTGGCCGCGGTCGCCGCCACCGACGCCGAATACCGGCGCTGCCTCGAACAGCTGCTCAGGAGCTTCCTGACCATCAAACGCGCCATCGACACGGATGCCAGCGACATCCACGACCAGCTTGACCGCATCAACGCCATGCTCAAAGGCCAGCAGTTCGGTCCCAAGCACGGCAGCCTGTCCCTGCACGCGGACGTGCGCCGTCCCGAGCGCACCTTCTGGGCGCAGCTCATCCGCGTCATCGGCACCCTGAACGATTGGAAATCCGCCGACGTCAACGATTCCGACGCCTCGCGCAAGGCTTTCGCGGCCTGCGCGCCGATGGTCGGGCTGCTGCGCGCCGAACTCGCGCAGGTCAAGGACGCGAACGGCGTGAAAAGCTACGGCGCCCGCAACCTCGACCCGCGTTGCCGCTCGTCCTTCTACGCCATCGTGCATCATGCCGACGGCCCGGATGAACGCATCACCTCCACCGGCGGCCGTTCGGGCGGCGCCTTGCAGGAGCTTACCTCATTCGTATACGGCGCGGCGCTCATCTACCTGCTCGGCGGCGGCCTGACCAGCGAGCCCTCGTACACCACGCTGTTCCTCGACGAGGCGCTCATCAAGGCCGACGGCCGTTACACGCAGCGCGCCCTCACGGTGCTGCCGCGCCTCGGATTCCAGGTCATCGTCTCCGCCCCGGAAAGCAAGACCGGCGAAATCCTCGAGGTCTCCACCAAGGCCTACGTGACCTACAAGGACCCCGACACCGGCCTCACCTCCCTGCGCGAGGCCGTGCTGCATCAGAATGACATGGACGATGAATCATCGTCGGATATATTGAAGGATGACGGGGTTGCCGAATGAGCAGTCCTGGCGTCGCCGGTATTAAGACGATTCGGTTCGACTCGACGATGTTCGAAAGCAGGTGATGGGAACTATGGCCGGCATGAAAGACATCGCTGCGATCACCACATGCGTGAAGAAACATATGCGTTCACATATGTACGACATCGAACCGGCATGGCCATTTCCCGTGCCGGTGGGATTGCCGGACCAAGCATTTTTGGAAACCAATGCGATTGCGGTGCATGACAACAACAATGAGATACGGCAATGGGCAAGCAAGAATGGTTGCGAAATCATAACCAAGCATCGCACCATAGGCACCTCTGTCGAGCTGATCTCCAAAGTCGTCGTTCCTGACGAATCAATAGCCATGCGTGTGGTTGGTCGTACGCTGGCGGCGGAATGTCGCGAAGCGCGCCGCCGCATAGCATGTCTGGTTGCTGCTTGTGACGTTGCTCCGGAAACAATCGAATCGGCCGCTCGCATGACAGGCCATGAACAGCCTGACGACTTCGATCTGCTTGTCAGCGCAGTTCGATATTTCAGGCATCATGACGTGACCGGTATGACGCCGCGACAGATTCCACTGACAGGATTCAGCGGCAAATGGCTGAATGAGTCAAAAACCAATCGTCGTAAGGCCATTTGCCGACTGCTCGGTGTCGAAACGTTGGGTCTGTCAAAACGGCCGACCGAACTGCGGTTCCGTTATCTCGATCCGGTCCGCGACGATGCTGAGCTCGAACGCATCATATGGTGTCCGTGGGAAGGCGAAGCGTTATCCGGCATTAAATATGCTGTCATCGTTGAGAACAAAGACACGTATCAGACTATGCCGCCGATTGCGCAGGGCATCTGCATATGGGGTTCTGGTCGCGCTGTAAGCGATGCTGTACCTGCGGTTCCTGCACTGCGTGACATGCGTATCGTGTATTGGGGTGATATGGATGCGGATGGACTGGAAATACTTTCGACATTACGTGAATCAGGTATCGAATGCGACTCCATCCTGATGGATTGCGATGCATACGATCGGTACCACAGATTTGGTACCGATCGTACTGAACGCAGCGCGAAGATTGCTATGCGGGAGCCTAAGCCGACGCCCGGCCTTCAATCGGCGGAGCGACGTCTTTATGAACGACTGTGTGCTGACAAAACAATCGCTTATCGGCGTATCGAACAGGAACGCATTCCCATGCGTGATGCAGTTGACGAATTACGCAAGCTTGGCATCCCCGTGGAGTCCATTGAAAATCAGGATTTGCCGATTTAGGCTGAGTGATTGGGGATGTTGCCAAGAGCTAGAACGGCTTAGCTTTTTCTCGTCTCACATTATGCCTTCCGATTAATAATGCAACGGCATTGCATAGCTGCAAGGTCCGGCACTGCTATCCGATACTATCGAACTGTTGTTTTGCGTTGCGCGAGAAGGGACAAACATGGCAACCGCTTGGGGTGACGAGAGTGTGCGGAAAACCGGAGTTCCCTCGCCTATGTACTTGATGGGCGCATGCGTATGTGATGATACGGAAACCGAAACAAGGCAAAGATTGGCGTTGCTTAAGCCCAAAGGAGCAAGGAAATTGCACTGGCGAGACATGCGGCCATCATTGCGTGGCAAAGTCGTTGATGCCATGGCTGCAATGGACATTGATCATGTCATTGTGGCTGCGGTACCAATGAGCCAGTGGAATACCGCCGAACGCGCTCGCCGTAAATGTTTGGAACGTCTTCTGCCTCTGCTGGAAACAGAATACAACGTGGACACGCTTGTGCTTGAACGGCGCGAGATTTCACAGGACAGGAACGATATCCGTTTCATCGATGGATTGAGAAGCCGCAGATTTATCGGGCCAATTCGTGTCGAACTCTGTGCAGGGGAGACTGATGCAAGGCTATGGCTCCCTGATCAGCTGCTAGGAGCGTACGGTGATGCCCAGGCCGGTACTGGAAGATACGATGAATTCCTCGGCCATGTTCGAACAGTGTTCATCGACAGTGATTGATGTCCTAAAACCGTGTATACTTCATGGTAAGCCAACCCCGCTGGGGAAATGGAAGTGAGAGCCGGACGCCCCGAGTATCTTGGGGGCCGGCTCTTGCGTTTCGGTCCACTGATGGTCCGGAGTTTTGCATACTCTGGTTCAGTTTTCCGGCCTGACACGCCATCGAACAAGCGTTCGAATTTGGTCGTGTGTTCGGGTATCCTTGGGACAGATTTGGCGCGCGCATGACCGTGCGCGCGGGAACGGTGAGATGGAAGGTGGGGTGTGGCTGTGGCGGCAATGCAGACTGGCGCAAGGCGCGCAACAAGCGCAACGGGCGCGAAAACCGGCAAGGGCAAGAACGGTGAGGTCATCGTCGAAAAGGTGATGACCAGCGACTCCTTCCTGAGCCGGGAGATCAAAAAGGCGCCGCTGATTGAACACGATGGTTCGCTGGTAGCTGATATCTCGCACATCCCGAACGATCTCAAGATCACGATTCAGGGTGCGCGCGAACACAACCTCAAGAACGTCGACCTGGCGATTCCGCGCAATCGCATGGTCGTGTTCACAGGCCTGTCCGGTTCGGGCAAATCCTCGCTCGCGTTTGACACCCTGTTCGCCGAAGGCCAGCGACGCTACGTCGAATCCCTATCCGCCTACGCCCGCCAGTTCCTGGGTCAGATGGACAAGCCCGACGTTGACTTCATCGAGGGCCTGAGCCCGGCCGTCTCCATCGACCAGAAGACCACCAACCGCAACCCGCGTTCTACCGTCGGCACCATCACCGAAATCTACGATTACCTGCGACTGCTCTTCGCCCGCACCGGCATCCCTCACTGCCCTGAATGCGGCGAGCCCGTCGCCTCCCAGACCCCGCAGCAGATCGTCGACACACTGCTCGGCTACCCGGAGCGCACGCGATTCCAGATTCTCGCGCCCGTGGTCAAGGGCCGCAAGGGCGAGTTCGTGGATATGATCGAGCTGCTGCGCTCCGACGGCTACGCCCGCGCGCTCATCGACGGCGAGATGACGCAGCTGTCCGACGACATCAAACTCACCAAGCAGAAGAAGCACACCATCGAGGTCGTGGTCGACCGACTCGTGGTCAAGGACGGCATCCGCCAACGCCTGACCGACTCGGTGGAAACCGCCCTCAAGCTCGCCAACGGCAGCATCGTCATCGACTTCGTGGACGAGGAGGAAGGCAGCCCGGCCCGCCGCCAGCCGTTCTCCGAACACCGCAGCTGCCCGAACGGGCACACGCTCGAACTCGACGAGGTCGAGCCGCGCACCTTCTCCTTCAACGCCCCCTACGGTGCCTGCCCCGCCTGCACCGGTCTCGGCTTCAAACTGGAAATCGACCCGGACCTCATCATCTCCGACCCGGACAAGTCACTGGCCGACGGCGTCATCGAACCGTGGAGCGGCACCAAGATGACCTCCCAGTACTACGGCCACATCCTCGAAGGTCTGGCCAAGGAAATGGGCTTCTCCATGAAGACCCCTTGGAAGGGCCTGCCGGACGACGTCAAGCACGACATCCTCTACGGCCACGACTTCAAGGTCAACGTCTCCTACCGCAATCGCTGGGGACGCCTGCGCGAATACTCCACCGGCTTCGAAGGCGTGATCCGCACGCTCATGCGACGCCACGACGAAACCGATTCGCAGTCCATGCGCGAATACTACGAGTCGTACATGCGCGAAGTGCCCTGCCAGGTCTGCCACGGACGCCGTCTGAAGCCCGAAGTGCTCGCTGTCACTGTGGACGGAAAATCCATCTTCGACGTGTGCGACATGCCCGTCGTACGCGAACTCGCCTGGATCAACGGCCTGAAACTCGAAGGCTCGGCACAGCTGATCGCCGGCGAAGTGCTCAAGGAGATCAAGGCCCGACTCGGCTTCCTGAACGACGTCGGCCTCGACTACCTGACCCTCTCGCGCGCGGCCGCCACCCTGTCCGGCGGAGAAGCGCAGCGCATCCGACTCGCCACGCAGATCGGCTCCGGTCTGGTCGGCGTCATGTACGTGCTCGACGAGCCGTCCATCGGCCTGCACCAGCGTGACAACGAACGCCTCATCGAAACCCTGCACCACCTGCGCGATCTCGGCAACACGCTGATTGTCGTCGAACACGACGAGGACACGATACGCCGCGCCGACTGGGTGGTCGACATCGGCCCCGGCGCCGGCGAACACGGCGGCGAAGTCATCTACTCCGGCCCCGCCAAGCACCTCATAGAAGCCAAGCGCTCCATCACCGGCGACTACATCGCCCACCGGCGAGAGATCGCCGTGCCCGCCAAGCGCCGCAAGATCCACAAGACCCAGGTGCTCAAAGTCGTGGGTGCCCGCGAGAACAACCTCAAGAACATCGACGTGAGCTTCCCGCTCGGCGTGCTCACCGTGGTCACCGGCGTCTCCGGCTCCGGCAAATCCTCGCTGGTCAACACGATCCTCTACCCGGTGCTCGCCGACAAGCTCAACGGTGCACGCATCGTACCCGGCCGCCACACGCGCGTGGAAGGCGTGGACCAGGTGCGCAAGGTGATCCACGTCGACCAGAACCCGATCGGCCGCACGCCGCGATCCAACCCCGCCACCTACACCGGTGTGTGGGACAAGATCCGCACCCTGTTCGCCAAGACTCCCGAAGCCCAGGTGCGCGGCTACGGCCCCGGCCGCTTCAGTTTCAACGTCAAAGGCGGCCGATGTGAGGCCTGCCACGGTGACGGCACGCTGAAGATCGAAATGAACTTCCTGCCCGACGTCTACGTGGACTGCGAGGTCTGTCACGGCAAACGATACAACCGCGAGACCCTCGAAGTCACGTACAACGGCAAGACCGTGGCCGACATCCTCAACATGCCCATCGAGGAGGCCGCCGACTTCTTCAAGGCGTACACCGGCATCTCCCGATACCTGAAGACCCTCGTGGACGTCGGCCTCGGCTACATCCGACTTGGCCAGCCCGCACCCACCCTGTCCGGCGGCGAATCGCAGCGCGTCAAGCTTGCCACCGAGCTGCAGCGCCGATCCGACGGCAAAACCGTGTACATCCTCGACGAGCCGACCACCGGCCTGCACTTCGAAGACGTGAACAAGCTGCTCAAGGTGCTGCAGTCCCTGGTGGACAAGGGCAATACGGTCATCGTCATCGAACATAATCTGGATGTGATCAAGGAGGCCGACTGGCTGATCGATCTCGGTCCGGAGGGCGGCGACGGAGGCGGCACCATCGTCACGCAGGGCACGCCCGAACAGGTTGCCGAATGCGAAGCCTCATGGACCGGCAAGTTCCTGAAACCCATGCTTTAGCCTTCCATTGCAACCCACCCAATCCCTGATGATTGGCTTAATAGCGAGGAGGATTATGACGAACGATATTGAGCGGCATAGTCCGGATGAGTGGCGGAAGACTGCGGCGGCGTTAATGTCGGAAAGCATAGCTGTGGGTGCCGGGGAAACGACGGCGAAGGTGAATGCGAATGGGGCACCTTTGCTGGGGGATTCTCGCGACCTGTTCCGACCCAAGACCTCGGATATTCCCGCCAAACCCGGTGTGTACAAATGGCGCGACGGGGAAGGGCGCGTCATTTATGTGGGCAAGGCAAAGAACCTGCGCAACAGGCTCACCAATTATTTCCAGCCGCTGTATCTGCTGCATCCGCGCACGCAGACCATGGTGCTGACCGCACGCAGCCTGGAGTGGACGGTCGTCGCCACCGAACTGGAATCACTGACGTTGGAATACACGTGGATCAAGGAATTCGACCCACGGTTCAACGTGCAGTTCCGCGACGACAAGACCTATCCGTATCTCGCGGTCAGCACGGGGGAGCGAATTCCGCGCGTGTGGGTCACGCGGTCGCGCAAACGGCGGGATACCCGGTATTTCGGCCCCTATGCCAAAGTGTGGGAATTGCGGCACAGTCTTGACCGGTTGCTGCGCACGTTCCCGGTACGCACCTGCACCACCAACGTGTTCCATAAGGCGCAACTGACCGGACGGCCATGCCTGTTCGCTTCCATCGGCAAATGCTCCGCACCCTGCGTGAACCGCATTGAAGCGGACGAACACCGGAGGCTGTGCGAACAGCTGGTCGGCGTGATGACCGGACGACTCGGACGGCCATACATCGCCCAGTTGACCCGCGACATGAAAGAGGCCAGCGCCGAACTCGAATTCGAGAAAGCCGCCCGACTGCGCGACCAGATCCAAATGCTGGAAACCGTGGTGCAACAGAACGCCGTCGTCTTCGACCAGGATGTGGACGCTGACGTGTTCGGCTTCGCCAGCGACGAGCTCGAAGCCTCCGTGCACGCTTTTTATGTGCGCGCCGGCTCGATTCGCGGCGAACGCAACTGGAGCGTCGAACGAGTTGAGGACATCGATGACGCCGACTTGATGGCCGACCTTCTGGTGCAGGTGTATTCGGACGCCGCCGGGGATAATCACCCCCAGTCGGCCGCGACCATCTCCACCAATCGCGAGGCCATCGGCTCCACGCAAACCATCACGGCCACGGACGCTGTGGCACGCGCCCAGGCCACCCGAGAACGCAACACCCGTCAGGAGACCACCGGGCGCGCGGACCTGCTGGCACCCATCGCACCGGTACCGCGCGAAATCATCGTGCCCGTCGAACCGGCCCGCCGTGAGGAACTCGAAGGCTGGCTGACCAATCTGCGCGGGGGAGCGGTGACCATCCGTGTGGCCTCGCGAGGCGACAAGAAGCAGCTTATGGACCGCGCCAACGAGAACGCCAGCCAAGCACTGCAACGCAGCAAGATGAGCCGCATCTCCGACATGGGCGCACGCACCCAGGCCATGAACGATGTGGCCAAGGCATTGGGACTCGCGGAAGCCCCGCTGCGCATCGAATGCTACGACATTTCGAACACTGTGGGTGGTGCCTTCCAGGTGGCCTCCATGGTGGTGTTCGAAGACGCGATCGCCAAGAAATCCGAATACCGACGCTTCGCCATCCGAGGCAAGGACGGCAAAGGCGCGGTGGATGATCTGTCCGCGCTTTACGAGACGCTCACCCGCCGCTTCAAGCACGGCAACATCGCCGGCGACTCCGGCGAAAGCATCGACGCGGAACAGCGTGTGGCCTCGGCCGCCGGCAAGATGACCACTGCCGTGGCGGCGGAGACAATCGCTGCGAACGGTAACGACAATGGTGAGGGCGGTTCCGACATCAGTGGCAAGGGGCACGCGGTGCCGGTCGGAGTGCAGAACGATGCGCGGGAGTCCCCGCCCGACATCGTCCAGCAGAACACAAACCGGCATCACTTTGCCTACAAGCCGAACCTGGTGGTGGTCGATGGCGGCAAGCCGCAGGTCATGGCCGCCGCCAAGGCGCTTGAGGACTGTGGCGTGAACGACGTGGCCGTCTGCGGACTGGCCAAACGCTTGGAAGAGGTGTGGGTGCCGGACGACGACTATCCGATCATCCTCAAACGCCAGTCCGAAGGCATGTATCTGCTGCAGCGTGTACGCGACGAATCCCACCGCTTCGCCATCACCTACCACCGCCAGCAGCGGCGCAAAGGCGCCCTGCGCAGCGCGCTCGACGAGATTCCCGGCATCGGCGAAAGCTACCAGAAGCGGCTGCTCAACCACTTCGGCTCGGTCAAAGCCATGCGCGAAGCCAGTGTCGAGGACTTCGAGAAGGTCAAAGGCATCGGCCACGCCAAAGCCGAAGCGCTGTACACCGCGCTGCACGAGCAGTGAGCCGGCCCGGTCCAGCAGCCCAGAGTAAATTTTCGGTTGCGGGGCCTGTGGTTGACATATTCGAAGCAAAGTGTCGGCTAGCATGGGAACAGACATCAAGGAGGGGATATGGCCAATCATCGTTGCGCTGTACTCGGCAAACCCGTCGCACACTCATTGTCACCCGTGCTCCACAACGCGGCCTACCGTTCGCTGAAACTCGACGATTGGCTGTACGACAAGCACGAGGTGGGGGAAGACGACCTCGACGCTTTCCTCAAAGGCCTTGACTCGACGTGGGCTGGCCTGAGCCTGACCATGCCGTTGAAGAAGACCATCCAACCGTACGGTGTTCCGGAAAATTTGTGGGCCAAGGAACTGAAGGTGGCGAATACCGCGGTATTCGACTGGAGCGTGGCTGCCGATGATTCCGCTTGGCCGAACGGCAAGCCGGGCATCAAGCTATACAACACCGATGTCATCGGCATCCAACTCGCCTTCGACCATGCCAATCGCGAACTCGGCGAACACCACACCGCGTCGAGAAGCGGCACCGCGCTGATCATCGGCAATGGCAACACCGCCACTTCGGCGTTGGCCGCATGCTGCATGATGCCCGAAATCGGCCATATCGTCGTCGCCGCCCGTCACCCCGGAAAAAACACCGGGCTTAAACCAGTGGCCGAAAAGTTCGTCAACGTGCATAACCCGTACAACGAAATCGAATTAGGCGACGATCAGGCCCTGCTTGAGGCAGCCCGCAACGCCACCTATGTCATCAACACGATTCCCGGACACGCGGCCGACAACGTCGCGGATGCCCTCGCCAATGCCGGAACCGAGCCATTCTCCGGACTGCTGTTGGACGTGATCTACGATCCACGCCCCACCAAGCTCATGGAAGCCTGGCGCGCTCATGGCGGTCACGCCATCGGCGGCGAAGAAATGCTGCTGTACCAAGCTCTCGTACAGGTATTGCTGATGACCGGTATCTGGGATGACGACCCGCCCAGCGATGCCGACCAGCGTCTGCAGGACACCACCACCGAAGACGACCAGCTGGAGATCGCGATGCGCAAAGCTCTTGAGGAGGCGCTGTAATGAATCAACAGACAACGAACCGCGATACCGGCGAGGCGGCCGCCACGAATGCGCCGGCGAATTCCGCGACATCCACATCGACTCCGGACAACCAGCCGACCCCGCTTGATGCCTTCGAAGTGCTGCTCATCACCGGTATGTCCGGCGCAGGCCGCTCTCATGCCGCTGACTGCGTGGAAGACATGGGATGGTATGTGGTCGACAACCTGCCTCCCAAACTGCTTATCCCGCTTGTCGACATGATGACCACCTCCGGTTCCGGATCGGAGTCAGGCGTCCACAAGCTTGCCGCCGTCATCGACGTGCGCTCCAGCTATTTCGACGAGCTGGCCGCCGTGCTCGGCCATCTGGATGATCTCGGCGTCAAAACCCGTATTCTGTTCCTCGACGCCAGCAACGAAGTGCTCATCAAGCGCTATGAATCCGTGCGCCGCCCGCACCCGCTGCAGCACGGCAACCGACTGATCGACGGCATCCTTGAGGAACGTCACCTGCTGGAAGACCTCAAGGAACGAGCCGACTGGGTCATCGACACCAGCTCCCTGAGCATCCACCAGCTGTCCACCAAACTCTACGAGGCGATGCTCGGCTCCGGCCCCACCACCGTGGCAGTACACATCTTCAGCTTCGGCTTCAAATACGGTATGCCCATCGACGCCGATTTCGTGGCCGACGTGCGTTTTCTGCCCAACCCGTTCTGGGTGCCCAACCTGCGCGAGCTTACCGGGCACGACAAGCCGGTCGCCGACTACGTGCTTTCCAGCAAGGGAGCCAAGGAATTTCTCGACGCTTATGAGAAAGCTATCGAGATTGCGTTGGAAGGATACGCCCAGGAAGACAAGCACTACGTAACCATCGCCGTCGGCTGCACCGGTGGTCAGCACCGGTCGGTGGCGATGAGCGAAGAGCTGGCTCGCCGCTTACGCGCACATGGGCTCAACGTAACCGTTTCCGCGAGAGAACAGCACAAGCGTCACTCATCGTAAGCAGGCGTCGAGCGGTCATCGGGCAAGTGTTCGGTGACCACACTGCGAGAAAGCAGGGCCCATAATACGTATCAAACGGGTTCGCTTGTCCACCAGATTAGGTATCACAGAAAGCCGATGGCTTCCGACCGTGTGACAGCAGATGACGGCACGAAGCGCCTGAAGCATTGAGAAGAACGGGACTGTAGGAGGTAGATCTTGGCTCTTCTGGACGATGTCAAAAGCGAGTTGGCAGCCTTTGAAGGCGATTCGCCAGCCGCGATCAAGGCCCAAGCTGCGGCCATGATCCGTTTTGGCGGCGGTCTTCGACCGGTACAGAATACATACGTTATCCAAGCCGTATTCACCTCGCTTGACGTTGCAGAATGGCTGAAGAACACGTTGAGGAACACGTTCGGGCACGAAGCCGAGGTCAATCACCTCACACGTCAGACCCCGAACGGCCCTGTCGAGACCTACGTGGTGCTCGTCACCCGCAACGTAGTGGCCTTGGCTTTGCAGACCGGACTGGTCGACCGCCGCAAGCAGCAGGTCCGTGGACTGCCGTCTGAAGTGGTCAACGGATCCATCGCCCAAATCAAAGCGGCATGGCGCGGCGCCTTCATGGCCCGTGGCTTCCTGTCCGATCCCGGTAAGGCCAGCTTCCTGGAAATCGCTTGCCCCACGGAAGAGGCCGCCATGGCCCTGTGTGGCGTGGCCCGTCGTCTAGGCATCCAGGCCAAGCATCGCACGCTGCGTAGCTCCGAGCGCGTGACACTCAAGGATCCCGACGCCATCGAACGCATGCTCAAGCTCATGGGCGCCACCCGTTCGGCTCGCGAATGGACCGGCAAGCGTTCCGATGGCGAGGCCCGCGGCAAGGCCAACCGTCTGGCCAACTTCGATGACGCCAATATGCGCCGTTCCGCCAAGGCCGCCGCCGAAGCCAGCGAAAAAGTGCAGCATGCTTTCGAAGTACTCGGCGATAACATTCCGGACAACCTCCGTCAGGCCGGCCAGCTGCGCATCGATCACGTGGACAAGAGCCTCGAGGAGCTCGGCAAGATCGCCGAACCGCAAATCACCAAGGATGCGATTGCCGGCCGAATTCGCCGACTGCTTCAACTTGCCGAGAAGACGGAGAAGGCTCGCGCAGCCGAAGGCAAGTAACCCGACAATCCGATTTGCCGTGCCTATTCGGCAAAACGCGACAACGATGTGACAAAACACCGCATTCAGTCAGTAGACGAATGCGGTGTTTTGTTCCGGAATGCCTGTAATATGCAAAGTGGCAAAATTGGCCACTTTGACGTGCGATTCGTCAAGGAAAGGATATTCATGAAGACACTCAAGGACCTTGGAGATCTCAAGGGCAAGCGCGTTCTGGTTCGCGCTGATTTCAATGTTCCGCTGGACGGCACCACCATCACCGATGACGGTCGAATCAAGGCTGCTCTGCCGACCATCAAGACCCTGCGCGAAGAAGGCGCCAAGGTCATCCTCATGGCCCACCTTGGCCGCCCGAAGGGCAAGGTCGTTCCTGAGCTGAGCCTGGCCCCGGTTGCCGCCCGCCTCGGCGAGCTGCTCGGCGCCAACGTGCCGCTGGCCAAGGACACCTACGGCGAGGACGCTCAGGCCAAGGTCGCCGCCATGAACGATGGCGACGTTGTGCTGCTTGAGAACGTTCGTTTCAACCCGGAGGAGACCTCTAAGGACGCCGACGAACGCGCCGCTTACGCCAAGAAGATCGCCGCCCTCGGCGAGGCCTTCGTTTCCGATGGCTTCGGCGTGGTCCACCGCGCTCAGGGCTCCAACTACGACGTTGCCGCCGATCTGCCGGCCGCCGCAGGCCTGCTGGTCGAGAAGGAAGTCAAGGCCTTGTCCAAGGCCACCGAGAACCCGGAGCGTCCGTTCACCGTGGTGCTTGGCGGTTCCAAGGTCTCCGACAAGCTCGGCGTCATCGAGAACCTGCTCGACAAGGCCAACCGTCTGGTCATCGGCGGTGGCATGGTGTTCACCTTCCTCAAGGCCAAGGGCTACGAGGTCGGCACCTCCCTGCTTGAAGAGGACCAGCTTGAGAAGGTCAAGGGCTACATCGAGACCGCCGAGAAGAACGGCGTTGAGCTCGTGCTGCCGACCGACGTCGTCGTGAACGCCGGCTTCCCGGCCGGTGACACCCCGGTTGCTCCGGAAGTCGTTGCCGCCGACGCCATCCCGGCCGACAAGATGGGTCTGGACATCGGCCCGGAGTCCCAGAAGCTCTTCCACGACAAGATCGTCGACTCCAAGACCGTCGTGTGGAACGGCCCGATGGGCGTGTTCGAGGTTCCTGAGTTCGCCGCCGGCACCAAGGCCGTGGCCCAGGGTCTGGTCGACGCCACCGCAGCCGGTGCGTTCACCATCGTCGGTGGCGGCGACTCCGCCTCCGCCGTGCGCAACCTCGGCTTCCCGGAGGACGGCTTCTCCCACATCTCCACCGGTGGTGGCGCTTCCCTCGAGTTCCTCGAAGGCAAGGAGCTCCCTGGCCTGAAGGTGCTTGAGTAATCCATTTTCTAGCTCCCCTCCTTGAGGGGAGCTACGTTTTTTTTTAGAAGGGAAACATATGGCGTCCAAACGCATTCCGTTGGTGGCCGGCAACTGGAAGATGAATTTCGACCATCTTGAAGCCACTTACTTCGTGCAGAAGCTGGTATGGCTGTTGCGTGACGCTCACTTCGACTTTAAACGCTGCGAAGTCGCGCTTTTCCCCTCGTTCACGTCATTGCGCAGCGTGCAGGTGCTGGTCGAAGCCGACAAGCTCCATGTCGCCTACGGCGCACAATCCGTTTCCGTGACCACCCAAGGTGCCTTCACCGGCGATGTGTCCGCGGACATGATCGCCCATCTTGGCTGCTCATACGTCATCGTCGGCCACTCCGAACGCCGCAAATACCATCCTGAAGATGACGCCAATATCGTCGATCAGGTACGTGCCGTGCTCGCCGCCGGCATGCAGCCGATTTTGTGCGTCGGCGAAAGCTTCGAGGAACGACGTCAAGGCATTGAACTCGATTTCGCCGTGGGCCAGGTACGAGACGTCACCCGCGATCTCAACGAAGAACAAGCCGCCAAACTCATCGTGGCCTACGAACCTGTCTGGGCCATTGGCACCGGCATGGTGGCCACTCCGCAATCCGCCCAGGATGCCGCAAACGCCATCCGCAACGATTTGAAGACCACTTTTGGCACGAAGGTATCCGATAGCGTACGTATCCTGTACGGCGGATCGGTCACCTCGAAAAATGCGGCGGAACTCATTTCCCAGCCCGACGTTGACGGCTTCCTGATCGGAGGGGCGGCCCTGGACGTTGAGGAACTCGCCAAAATCGCTCGACTGGCACTGAAATCCACGAAATCACGGAACTAATACCACGGTTTTCCCGTGTGTGCGCTATGCTGGTCAACAGTCCAATCAATCCGGAGGTACCCTGTGACCGCTCTTAAGATCACGCTGCAAGTCATCGTCGTGCTGCTCAGCTTCGTGCTGACCCTGCTCATCCTTATGCACAAGGGCAAGGGCGGCGGTTTGTCCGACATGTTCGGCGGCGGTCTGACCCAGAACGCCGGTACTTCCGGTGTCGCCGAAAAGAACCTGAACCGTTGGACCGTTATCATCGCTCTGGTGTGGGTGGCCTTGATCATCGGCCTCGACATGATGACCAAGTTCAACCTCGGCTGATCGGCTTGCACGCCATATAGACTTGTCGCTCGCGACCCATGACCGTTACCGTCGGTCATGGGTCGTATGCGTTCTATCGAGTATTACGAAAGGACATCACCATGGTCACTATGAACCGCAACAAAGTCGTTATCGTCGGCACCGGCCGGGTCGGTGCCACCGCCGCCTTCGGCATCGTCACGCACGGCCTGTGCAATGAGCTTGTGCTCATCGACTGTTCCGCCGCCAAGGCCCTGGGGGAGGCCCGCGACCTCGATGATGGCAGCGAATTCCAGGACCGCCACGTCAAGGTGCGCGCCGGCGACTACGCCGACTGCAAGGATGCGGACATCGTCGTCATCACCGTGGGCCGCAAGCCGCCGGCCAACTCCAACCGCATGGCCGAACTCGGCTTCACCGTGGGTCTTGTGGGCGAAGTGGTCGACAACGTCATGGCCTCCGGTTTTGACGGCGTGATCGTCATGGTCTCCAACCCGGTCGACGTGATGGCTTGGTATGCCTGGAAACGTTCCGGTCTGCCTCGCACCCAGGTGCTCGGTACCGGCACCGCGCTCGACACCTCGCGTCTCAAGACCATCATCGGCGAAGAGACCGGCCTTGACCCGCGCAACGTGGGCGGCTTCGTGATGGGCGAGCACGGCGACTCCCAGTTCACCGCATGGTCCACCGTCTCGCTCGGCGGCAAGCCATTCGCCCGCTTCCTGGCCGACAACCAAGACCGTTTCGCCTCCGTGTCCACCACCGAAATCGAAGAGAAGACCCGCACCCGTGGCAATGAGATCGTCGCGGCCAAGGGCGGCACCAACTTCGGCATCGCCTCCACCGTGGCCGGCATCGTACAGACCATCCTGTGGGACGAACGCCGCATCGTGCCCGTCTCCACCCTGCTGGACGGCGAATACGGCGAACATGACGTGTTCCTCGGCGTCCCCACTGAACTGCGCGCCAATGGTGCCAACGAGATCGTCGAACTCGATCTGAGCGAGGACGAGCGGGCCAAACTGCACCATTCCGCCGAACTCGTGCGTGAACACTGTGAGGGGCTGCTGTGATTCTCGACGCCATCACGCCGAAACAACCCCGACTGCTGGTCGCCGACCTCGACGGCACGTTGCTGCACGACGCCGAGGTATTCGAGGACCGGTTCATTACCCAGCGCAGCATCGACACCATCAACCGCGCGCACGATGCCGGAATGCAATTCGCCATCGCCACCGCGCGGCCGGTGAGTACCGGTCTCCAGTTCGCCGAAAAACTGCCGGTGGACGCCGTAATCTATCTGAACGGCGCCCTCATCGATTTCGACCCGGCCCACTCCGACTTCGACCTGCTCACCTCAGGTGCCACGCCGGCCGATGAGAACCATTTGATCAAGATTGGCTTCTCCTCACGGCGTGCCTGCGAAGTCTGTCTGTTCCTGCTCGATCGCATGCCCGGCCTGAAGCTCGGCATCGTGATGAACGACGTGCGCTACACCAACTTCGATGTGCGCGTGTATTGGAAAACTCAGGCCTTCCAATACACGAACTTCCACGACGTGCCCGAAGGCGTGGCGGACAAAATCACCATCTTCCCCGAACCTGAACAGTGGAACGAGCTGCGTGCGCTGATTCCGCCGGACTTCGACATCTCCATCAGCGAAGGCGTGATGTGGATGCTCATGAACCCGCAGGCCAACAAGGAGCACGCGCTGCACCTGCTGTGCGAGCGACTGGACGTGCCGCTTGAACAGACAGCCGCCTTCGGCGACGACCTCATCGATATCAACATGATGAGCGAATCCGGCCGGGGCGTGGCCGTGGCCAACGCGAACCCCAAGGTGTTGTCCGTCGCCGACGAGATCTGCCCGTCCAACAACGAGGACGGCGTCGCCCAATGGATTGAAGCGCAGTTGGGTTGAACCGGTCGAGACTCGAGAACACGCCAAAATTGAACTTGTGTTGAACCGGGGGTATGCTTTGAACCGTTGTTCAAAAGATAAATTGAACTCCCGGTTGGAGGCATAAGGATATGAGCGTATCGGTGTTTGCGGAACGTCTGCGCAATGCGATGAACAGCAGGGGATTGAAGCAGGTCGATTTGGTGCACGCCGCCGAACATCGTGGCGTAAAGATGGGCAAGAGCCACATCAGCCAATATGTGGCCGGCAAGACCATGCCCCGCGAGGACGTGCTCGAATTCCTGGCCAGCGAACTGGACGTCGACACGAATTGGCTGCGCGGCGAGGAATCCACCACGCAATTGAACTCGGACGCATCCAACAGCGTCACGGACGGCGAACACGCCGCCACACCGCTTGCCATGGGTGCCGCCAAGCCCCAGACGGACAGCGAGATTCCCGTGGGCCGCCGCCGCACCTTCGGCAAATCGCACAAGCTCGACAACGTGCTCTACGACGTGCGCGGCCCGGTCGCCGACGAGGCGATGCGCATGGAGGCCAACGGCACCCACATCCTGAAATTGAACATCGGCAACCCGGCACCCTTCGGCTTCCGCACGCCGGACGAAGTCGTCTACGACATGGCCCACCAGCTCACCGACACCGAAGGCTACTCGCCGTCCAAGGGCCTGTTCTCCGCGCGCAAGGCCATCATGCAGTACGCGCAGCTGAAGAACATCCCGAACGTCACCATCGACGACATCTACACCGGCAACGGCGTCAGCGAGCTCATCAACCTGTCCATGTCCGCGCTGCTCGACACCGGCGACGAAGTGCTCGTGCCCTCCCCGGACTACCCGCTGTGGACCGCCTGCGTGAACCTGGCCGGCGGCACCGCCGTGCACTACCTGTGCGACGAACAGTCCGAATGGTATCCGGACATCGACGACATCCGCTCCAAGATCACCAGCAACACCAAGGCGATTGTCATCATCAACCCGAACAACCCCACCGGCGCACTTTACCCAAAGGAAGTGCTCCAGCAGATCGTCGACATCGCGCGCGAACACCAGCTCATCATCTTCTCCGACGAAATCTACGATCGCCTCGTCATGGACGGCCTGCAGCACATCTCCATCGCCTCGATGGCCCCGGACCTGTTCTGCGTGACCTTCTCCGGCCTGTCGAAATCGCACATGATCGCCGGCTACCGCATCGGCTGGATGATCCTGTCCGGCAACAAGCGCATTGCCAAGGACTACATCGAGGGCCTCAACATGCTCGCCAACATGCGCATGTGTTCGAACGTGCCCGCCCAGTCCGTGGTGCAGACCGCGCTTGGCGGCCACCAGAGCGTCAACGACTACATCGTGCCGGGCGGCCGCGTGCACGACCAGCGCGACCTCGTCTACGACATGCTCAACCAGATTCCCGGCATCACCGCCGTCAAGCCGAAGGCCGCGTTCTACATCTTCCCGAAGATCGACGTCAAACGCTTCAACATCCACTCGGACGAGCAGTTCGCGCTCGACCTGCTGCATGACAAGCACATCCTCATCAGCCACGGCGGCGCGTTCAACTGGCATCGCCCCGACCACTTCCGCGTGGTGTACCTGCCGCGCATGGGCATGCTGCGCGAAACCATGGGGGAGATCTCCGACTTCTTCAGCTACTACTGGCAGAGCTGATCCTTGGCGCAAACGAACACGCTCGATTGTTTCGTGATATGAAGGAGATCTTATGCCGGTGGTGTCGCGTCGTGCGCAGGAAGCGCTGTATCCCAGCGATCGCGCGAACCGCGGCATGGTGGTCCGCGCTATGCCAAGGTGAAGGCGATGACGAAGGCCGTGGCGGACAGTGCGGTTGCCAGGAGCAGATAGCACACGGCGGCTGAATTTCGAGAGCCATCGGCATTGGCAGCGTTACCGCCGTTATTTGCGTTGCGTGCAGCCAACGTGATGGCCGTAATCGCCGAAAGCAGGGAGAACAATGGCAGCACGCACAACACGACGGTCAGCAGTCCCAAAGCTTCATGGCCGATGCAATAAGCGACAAGACCTGCATTGTCAGTTGCCGATAGCGCTGGGCAGAAATCGGTGTGTCTACCAGTGTTGTAGCTGTAGGTAAAGAACGTGATACCTGACCAGAACAGGGCAACGGGAACAGAGCAATTGCGTATGGCGGATGCGTTGATGCTGATGGTGTGGAACAGGTCGTGCAAGGAGGTAGCCCGTATACCACTGCGTTCTGGCGTGATTCGATTACTGTTGTTTTGCGAGTCGATGGTAAGAGAGGCGCATTGCACCAGCGCATATGCCGCAAGTCCAAGTCCGCAAGCGATGGTTGCGCCGCCGCTGAAGTTGACCTCGTCGGATACTGAATATTCGGTGACGAATACCGGCATCACGCCAATCTGCCATACGAACAACAGTCGCGCGATTCGTATCCAACCGTTGCTCAGATATGAGGTGACTATGGCGTGCACCAGCCACGTCACCGCATACATCGCCCACAACGTTACAATCTTGGTATTCGCACTCAACACCAATATGATCGCAACAGCCACTGCCGCAATAAGAACACTAAACACCGAACAGAGCCGATGGCGCGAAAAGCCCTGTACTCCCGCAACAGTCAGACAGAGAATCGCGACAACACTCAGCGCAGTCACCGTCATAAACCACAGTGGTGAGGTGACGCAGGCTCCATAATCGTCAGTTGCTTGGCCCGAGAGATAGTAGGTCATTCTGCCAATCGCCGGACAATTCGGATGCAACATCATGCCGCCCCAAATGCGCTCATATAATGGCGCGAACGATACACCGGCACCACTGAGCGTCGCAACAACCGCCATCACCATGGCCGGAATCAGCCCAAGCTCGCGATTCCGGCCGGTTTCCGCTACCTGTCTATCACTGGTGTCCATGACTCGCCCCACCTTATGCTGTTATCGCCGTCGTCGATGATGCCAGTATAACTATGGCAGATGGGCGGAGACCAGCGGCATACAGGAATTCTGTATGCCGCTTTATAGGAGGGATACTGCGGCAGCCGCCATCACCGACCGACCGCCAGACTCCGGCACAGACCGGGAAAACTACCGTCGCGGAGCATCGGCGATACCAATGGCAACACCGAGGATAGCCGGGACCACCCAGCCGAGCTGGTATTGCTGCAAAGGCAGCATAGCCAGCGCCGCGTCCAGCCAGCCGATGGAACCGCCGAAGACGGCGACCAAACTGGAGATGCAGGTGGCGAAGGATGCGATGCCCACCAGCAGCACAGTCCAGAAATAGACGCGCGGGAATCGCGCGCCGAGCGACTTGTGGGTCAGCGTCAGCAGTACCAGCACGATGGCGATCGGATACAGTGCGGACAACACCGGCACGGAAACCTTGATGATCGCGCTCAGCCCGGCATTGGACACGATGAAACTGAACACGGTGAAGATGACCTGCCAAGTGCGGTAGCTCAACGTTCGGCCGGCGACGGTCCGGAACCGAGTATGGAAGTAGGTGGCGCAGGTGCCGATCAGTCCGGTGCATACGTTGAGGCAGGCGATGACGAACACGACGCCAAGGAACGCGGTACCGAACGTGCCGAACAGGGATGAGGTGAGGTTGGTGAGCACGGTCGCGCCCGTGTCTTTGGTGGGGTCGATGGTGACGATGGCTCCGGACACCACGCCCACGTAGCTCAGCGCGCCGTAGATCACGATCAGCAGTACGCCGGTGCCGAGCCCGGCATACGCGGTCTCCTTCTGCACTTGCGATTCGTCATCGACTTGTTGGGCGCGGATATTCGCGGAGATCACGATGCCGAAGTAGAGCGCGGCGAGCAGGTCCATGGTCTGGTAGCCGTCGAGGAAGCCGCGTGCGATCTGGTTTGTGGAGTAGTCGCCCATCGGGTTGGCCGGGATGCCGATGCCGTGGATCAGGCAGGCGATGAACAGGACAGCAATGAGCACCAGCAGCAACGGTCCCATGAATCGGCCGAGCACTTTGGAGAGTTTCTCGGGATGCTGGGCAAACAGGAACGCCAGCGTGAAGAACACGAGCGAGTAGATGAGTTGGGCCAGCCAGCCATAGGAGGACGGTACGAAAGGAGCCACCATCATTTCGAATGAGGTGGTCGCCGTACGCGGAATCGCAAAGCACGGGCCGATGGTGAGCATGATCGCCACGCCGAGGAACAAGGCGAATTTGGGGGAGACCCGGCTGGCGAGTTTGTCGAAACCGCCGGCGAAGGTGACCGCCAGCACGCCGAGAATCGGCAGGCCGACTGCGGAGACGATGAAACCGATGGCCGCCGGTATGGTCGCGGAACCGGCCTGCGCGCCGACGAACGGCGGAAAAATCAGATTGCCCGCTCCGAAGAACATCGAAAAGAAGGTGAAGGTCATCACCAACCGCTGGCGTGCGACAAGTTTGTTCATTACGATTCGGCCTTTCTCTCATATGCTCGTACCACTGTAGCAACAAACGAAAGAAGCCCCGACCGTTGGGGTCGGGGCTTCTGTGAGCTAATCAACTAGTGCGCTAAACACGCATCAGTCGTCAAATCTCAGGCGTTCACGCGGTCGATGCCGGACTGGACGTCAGACAGCACGGAATCCCAGGACTTGATGAAGGCAGCGACACCGTCGGCCTCCAGCTTGTCGGTGACGTCCTTGAGGTTGATGCCGAGCTCAGCCAGCTTGTTGATGATGGCGTGGGACTCTTCGTAGGTGCCCTCGATGGACGGAGCGCCGTTGCCGTGGTCGGCCAGAGCGTTCAGGGTCTTCTCCGGCATGGTGTTGACGATGTGCTTGGCAACGAGCTCGTCAACGTACTTGCAGTCGGAGTAGGCGGCGTTCTTGGTGCCGGTGGAAGCCCACAGCGGACGCTGAACCTTGGCGCCCTTGGCAGCCAGGTCGGCCCAACGCGGATCCTCGGCGAACTTCTTCTCGAAGAGTTCGTAAGCCAGGCGAGCGTTGGCCACAGCGGCCTTGCCCTCCAGAGCCTTGGCCTCGTCGGAGCCGTTGGCTTCCAGCAGCTTGTCGACAGCGGTGTCCACGCGGGACACGAAGAAGGAAGCGACGGAGCCGATGTGCTTCAGGTCGTGGCCGTTGGCGGCAGCCTGAGCGATGCCCTCGATGTAAGCGTCGATGACCTGCTCGTAGCGCTCGAGCGAGAAGATCAGGGTGACGTTCACGGAGATACCCTTGGCCAGGGTGGCGGTGATGGCCGGCAGGCCTTCGAGGGTTGCCGGAATCTTGATCATGGCGTTCGGGCGGTTGACCTTCTCCCAGAGTTCCACAGCCTGCTTGGCGGTGTTCTCGGTGTCGTGGGCCAGACGCGGGTCGACCTCGATGGAGACGCGGCCGTCGACGAAGTCGGTAGCCTCAGCGATCTCGCGGAAGATGTCGGTGGCGTTGCGCACGTCGGTGGTGGTGAGCTCGCGGACAGCGGTCTCAACGTCAACCTTGCCGAGCTCCTTGAGCTGAGCGTCGTACGGGCCGACCTGGCTCAGGGCCTTCTGGAAGATGGACGGGTTGGTGGTCACACCGACGACGTTCTTGTTGGCGATGAGGTCCTGCAGGGAGCCGGACTCGATGCGGGAGCGGGACAGGTCGTCCAGCCAGATGGAAACGCCGTTGTCAGACGTACGCTGAGTTGCTTCAGTCATTTATTTTTCTCCTTATATTCCGTATTGGAACAAATCTTTAAGTAGACCCCCTCTAACGAGAGGGCCGATCAGGTGGAGTCTTGAGTACAAGCCTCCCTCGTCAGAGGGAGGCTAGGGGACTCACTTGGCGGCTTCGACTTCGGCGATGGAGGCCTTGGCGGCTTCCACCACGTGCTCGGCGGTGATGCCGAGGTCGATCATGTTCTGAGCGCCGTCGCCCTGCAGGCCGAACTGCTCGATGGAGACGGGCTTGCCGTAGGAGCCGAGGTACTTGTACCACGGCATGGCAACGCCGGCCTCGACGGAGACACGAGCCTTGACAGCGGCCGGAAGCACGGCCTCCTTGTACTCGGCGTCCTGCTCCTCGAACCATTCCATGGACGGCACGGACACGACGCGAGCCTTGACGCCCTCGCCGGCCAGGGTCTTGGCGGCAGCCACAGCCCACTGGACCTCGGAACCGGAAGCCATGAGGATGACGTCCGGAGTGCCCTCGGTGTCGACCAGAACGTAAGCGCCCTTCTTGACACCGTCCTTGGCCTTGGCGGCGGTCTCGGCAAGAACCGGGACACCCTGACGGGTCAGAACCATGGCACCAGGCAGGGTGTTCTTCTTCTCGAAGAAGTAACGGTAAGCCTCGGCGGTCTCGAAGGCGTCGGCCGGGCGAATGACCTCAAGCTGAGGAATCGCGCGGAAGGAAGCAAGGTGCTCAACCGGCTGGTGGGTCGGGCCATCCTCGCCGACGGCGACGGAGTCGTGGGACCAGATGTACAGGTTCGGAATCTCCATGAGGGCGGCCAGACGAACGGCGGAACGCTCGTAGTCGGAGAACATGAAGAAGGTGCCGCCGAACGGACGGGTGTGGGAGCCCAGCAGGATGCCGTTGGTGATGCAGCCCATGGTGAACTCGCGCACGCCGAAGTGCAGCTGGCGACCGAACTCGTTGCAGTTCGGCCACTGCTTGGTGGCGCACTCGGCCGGGGCGAAGGTGGCAGCGCCCTTGAGATCGGTCTTGTTGGAGCCACCGAGGTCGGCGGAGCCGCCCCAGAGTTCCGGCATGACAGCGGCGATGGCGTTGAGCACGGAGCCGGAGGCGCCACGAGTGGCGACACCCTTGCCGACTTCGAAGGTGGCCTCAAGGTCGTCAAGAGCCTTGTCGAAGCCTTCCGGCAGTTCACCGGCCTTCAGACGGTCGTACAGGGCAGCCTTGTCCGGGTTGGCCTTGCGCCAAGCGTCGAACTTCTCGTCCCATTCCTTGTGGGCTTCGAGACCGCGCTCGGCAACCTTGCGAGCGTGAGCCAGAGCCTCTTCGTCAACGTGGAAGTTCTCTTCCGGATCGTAGCCGAGGGCTTCCTTGAGGCCGGCAACAGCCTCGGTACCCAGCTTGGAACCGTGGGAGGACGGGTCGTTGGTCTTGCCCGGGGTCGGCCAAGCGATCAGGGAGTGAACCTTGATGAGCTTCGGCTGGTCCGGAGCGGCCTTCTCGGCCTTGGCGATGACGTCAGCCAAGCCCTCGATGTCCTCCTTGTAGGAGCCGTCGGGCTGGATGAAGCTGAACTCGTCGGTGTACCAGCCGTAGGCCTGGAAGCGCTTGAGCACGTCCTCGGCCAGCACCAGGTTGGTGTCGCCTTCGATCTGGATGCGGTTGGCGTCGAAGATCACGGTCAGGTTGCCGAGCTTCTGGTTGGCGGCCAGGGAAGCGGCCTCGCCGGAGATGCCCTCCTCGATGTCGCCTTCACCGCAGATGGCCCAGATCTTGTGGTAGAACGGGGAATCTTCCTTCGGGGTCTCCGGGTCAAGCAGACCGCGCTGGAAACGCTCGCCGTAGGCAAAGCCGATGGCGGAGGCGAAGCCCTGGCCCAGAGGGCCGGTGGTCATTTCGATGCCCGGGGTCAGGCCGTACTCCGGGTGGCCCGGGGTGCGGGTGGCAGCGCCGCCACGGAAGTTCTTAAGGTCGTCCAGGGTCACGCCGTAGCCGGAGAAGTACAGCTGGACGTACTGGGTGAGGGAGGCGTGGCCGCCGGAAAGGATGAAGCGATCGCGGCCTTCCCAGTTGGGATCATTCGGATCGTGCTTGATGAAGTGCTGGTACAGCGTGTAGGCGACGGGCGCCAGGGAGACGGGGGAGCCGGGGTGGCCGGAGCCTGCCTTCTCAACCGCGTCAGCCGAAAGGACCTTCGCCATCTTGATGGCGCGCTCGTCGAGCTCGGTCTCCTTGAATTCGGTCATGGATTACTTTCCTTCCAATTGGTCGGGCCGCGTATCCGGCTTGTGCCGGGCGCTTGACGCCCTCACATTGCGATTACCATGCTAGCGTCGGTTTGCGACGTTGTGGTGCAATTTTGGCGTGTTTTGGTAGTTTGTGTTCTGTTAGCGTTCACAGTGAACATTGCTACGCTGCAAACGAACGCATTAGCACTCAAGCCTAAGGAGTGCTAATACAATGTTCTAAGGTGAAGTGTGCCACCTGCACGTGGCGGAGCCAAGAAAGAGGCAATATTTCTGGGTTCCCGCGTGTCGCGGCGTGGCGAACCGACCGTCGGGGTACGCCCTGAGTGAACCGTGACTGATATGAATATGTATGCATATATGAGGAGGCGCGCATGACGCAATCAAGACGCATGCTGGTGCTGCGCGCCGTGGTGGAGGATTACATCCGTTCTCAGGAGCCTGTGGGCTCCACTTCGCTGACGCGCGACCATGATCTCGGCGTCAGTTCGGCCACCATCCGTAACGATATGGCCGCTCTGGAGGACGAAGGCTATCTGATTCAGCCGCACACTTCGGCCGGTCGCGTGCCCACCGAAAAGGGCTATCGATACTTTGTGGACCGACTTGCTACCGTGGTGCCGCTCAGCGAGGCGCAACGCCGCGGCATCAACAGCTTCCTGTCCGGATCGGTGAGTCTCAAGGACGCGCTGCAACGTTCGGCACGACTGCTGTCCGAAATCACCGGTCAAGTGGCCGTAGTCGCCTCGCCATCGCTGGCCAAGGCCACATTGCGGCACGTGGAGATGGTGCCCGTTGCCATGACCACGTTGCTCGCCGTGGTGATTACCGACACAGGCCGCGTGGCCCAGCACGGCCTGACCATCGCATCCATGCCCGCCGTGGACGAGATCAACCGGCTCTCCAACACCGTCAACGAGCAATGCGACGGGCTGTCCCTATCGAAATCCGCGGAGACCGTGCGATCCATCGCCGCCAGCGCCGGCTACGAGTCGGTGCGTGGCGTGGCCGACGCGCTGGCCGACGCCTTCGAATCGATGGCATTGGACGAACGCGCGAACGAACTGTACATGTCCGGCACCTCGCACCTGGCCCACTCCCGGTCCCTGGCCGATCTGGCCCCGCTCTTCGACGCGCTGGAAGAACAGGTCGTGCTGATGAAGCTCATGAGCAACCTGAGCGAGGAGACGAATGCATCCGGCGTGGGCGTGGCCATCGGCTCCGAAATGCACACCCCCGGACTACTGCATGCTTCCGTGGTCAGCAGTGGCTATGGGCGCAGCGGAGCGGCGGGCGAACCGGCGGGGAACGATCCCGTAGGCGAACCCGAAACCGAATCCGAGACGGAGAGCCAGACGAACGACACGGAACCCATCGCCTTCGTTGGCTCCATAGGGCCGACCCACATGGACTACGCGGCCACTATGGCCGCCGTCAGGGCCGTAGCCAGATATTTGACCGCCTTCCTCTCCGAGGGCCGGACTCAAGACTGACCGCCGTCTGTGGCACAATGACCCGCAGACCAAACGAACACAAAGGATCAATCAAGTGGCAGATTATTACGAGACGCTGGGTGTGGAACGCGGCGCCAGTGACGACGAGATCAAGAAGGCATACCGCAAGCTCAGCCGTAAGTACCACCCCGACATCGCGGGCCCTGAGTTCGAGGACAAGTTCAAGGAAGTGAACAACGCCTACGATGTGCTGTCCAATCCGGACAAACGCCGTATGTATGATTCGGGAGTCGACCCGAACAACCCGAACGCCGGTGCCGGCGGCTTCTCCGGGGCGGGCTTCGGCGATATGAGCGACGTGTTCTCCACGTTCTTCGGTTCCGCGTTCGGCGGTGGCTCACAGGGCCCGGTGCCGCGTACCCAGCCCGGCCGCGATGCCTTGGCCTCGGCGTCCATCGATTTGAAGACGGCGGTGTTCGGCGGCACCGCGCATGTCAAGATCAATACGTTCTCCCTGTGCCAGGAGTGCGGTGGCTCCGGTGCCCAGGGCGGCGCACAGCCGGTCACCTGCCCCGACTGCCACGGACAGGGATTCATGCAGAAGGTCGTGCGCACCATGCTCGGCCAGATGATGACCTCCGCCCCCTGTGAACGTTGCGAGGGCCACGGTACCATCATCCAGAACCCGTGCCCCAGCTGCATGGGCCACGGCCGTGTGCGCACCACGCGTACCGTGGGCGTTACCGTGCCCGCCGGCATCAACGACAACGCGCGTCTGCGGTTGGCCAACCAGGGCGAAGTGGGTGAGGGCGGCGGCGCTGCCGGCGACCTGTACATCGACATCCGCATCAAGGCGGATAAGCAGTTCACCCGCGATGGCGACGACCTGCACTGCTGGATTCAGGTGCCGATGAGCTGGGCCGTGCTTGGCCACGATCTGTCCATTGATACGTTCGATGGTGAGAAGACCGTGTCCATCCCGGCCGGCTGCCAGACTGAGGACACGGTGACGCTTAAGGGACTGGGCGTCACGAACATCCGCAACAAGGACGAGCGCGGCAACCTCATCGCCCACGTCAATGTGCTTATCCCCACCAAGCTCAACGAAACCGAGCGTGGCCTCATCGAACAGTTCGCCGCCTCGCACGATTCAGGCGCCACGCATGTCTCCCAGGCATCCCGTCCACAGGCCGGTCAAAAGAAAGGTTTCTTCAGCAAGTTAAAAGACGCACTGAGCTGAGAGTGGGTTGGAAAATGGCCGCTTTGCCTTGCGGGAGTAGGGCTGAGCGGCTTTTTTCGTTTTAACCAGTTTTAACGGTTTTTAACCTGTTTTTACGGAAAATGTGGGCAAAATGTGGGCAGAAATCGAGCCCGCGAAGCCCTCTGCCACAACGCGAAATCGGCCCCGTCCGGCAGCAGTCAAGCTCTGTGCGAGCTGTCTGCGATGCCGGACGGGGCCGAATTTTGAATCAGGGTGCTGATCGTTCCGCTGGGACTTCGGGACGGTAAAAATCTGCCGTCTTATTTGGTGCCGAGTCGCATGGGGGAGTAGGTGACTCCGAATGCGGCGGCGATGATGCCTGCGGCGCTGCTGATGAACGCTCCGACCTGCGGGTCGCCGAACGCGCTGACGCCGAGTCCTACGATACCGGCGATGAGTGTCACGACGTAGATGATGGTGCGCACGGTCGCGTCGAACACGGGCGTGTAGGTGTCGGCGTCCGTCGTTTCGCCGGTGATGGTGCCGGTGGCGGCGCTGTCACTGGTGATGGTCTTGTCGTCACCCATTGTTGTCCTCCTTGCCGTCGAATACCTTGAATGCCTCCTCGAGGCTGATGGGGGTGAGTGTGATGGTCTGCCCGTCCACGGCGGTGGCGGAGAGCAGCTGCTCCTCGGTCGCGGCCTGCGGGGTCTTGTTTTCCTCGGTCATGATGATGTTCCTTTTGATGATTTGGATGGCTTAGCGGATTGCCTCACGCAGGCGCGTGCCCCACGGTGCGGCATTGCTGCCGAGTTTGAAGCACGGGAGGTCGTGGCCGAGCGTCTGCTTGGCGATGATGTTCAGGACGGTGACCTGATCGGGATCGCTCAAGGGGTGGAGCTTCTGACCGTCAAAGTAGTTCAGACCGCCCTCGTCGTTAAGCTGCAGGATGCATTTCATTTGGTCCTCCTCATTGGTTGTGTTGGTTTCGCCGGTTATCGGCTGCTGGTTTTTCGGACGCAGGTAGCCGAGCGATGCGGGGGTCTCCGACATGATTCGCGCGTCCTGCGTGGGGCCCACGTTTTGGGCGATGACGGTGATGCGGGCTCCTGCGGGAGCGTCTTGGGTGACGATTGCCACGTGAGTGTCGGGGTGCGCCGGCTCCTTGCCCCAGATGGCCACGTCGCCCTTCTTCGCGGCGCTGCCTGCGGGGATGTGCTCGAACGCCTGACCCTGCCACGCGGAGGTCGGGAAGCTCACGTAGAGAGAGCCCGCGAAACCCTTGTAGAGGCCGCTTGCAGCGGTATGCGTCTGGCTCAGGGGCGCGCCCAGCACCTCGACGCAGTAGGCCGCGAACAAGTCCCAGCACTGCGCGCCGTAAGCGCCGTCGAGGTCACGCCAAGCGCCGTTGTTCCGGGCCAGCCATGTGTCGAATGTGCTCACATTGATTACCTGCCTTTCGGTGGATATGAGAAACCCCGCAGCCGGAAAGGCATACGGGGTTTCGGGAAAATGGTTTATAGGGGAAATTCGGAGTCGGTGTCAGTCGAGCCGGTAGATGCGCGGGGTCAGGTCGATATCCACGGTCTTGCCTGAGCTCACGAACACGCTGGTAGGTGCCTGTTTCGAGCTTGACGGACGTGCCGCCCCGCGATGACCAGGTTCTTCGCCGCGTCGAAGTGGCGCATCGGCGTGAAACGCATCCTGCCCGTCACCGGGGGGGGGCGAGCCCGCCCTGACTGTTCGGCTTCCTGATGACGATAGAGGTCATGATTGCTCCTTAGGTGTTTCGGTGGTGATAAGCGTTTCGGGAACCACGTCCGCACGCAATTCGTCAGGCAGATGCGGCTTCGGATGACGCTCGAGGAAGCCCGGCTCCACGATCTCGCAGAATTGCTGGAGCCAGTGAAACAAGGATCTCGTGTAGGCGGCCAGGGCGAAATATTTCTCCTGCTGCTTTTCCAGGTGCCTGATCTGGCTCTCCTGCGAGTCCACCTGCTCGCGCAATGGCTTGATCACACTGTCGGTGAGGATGTCGCATGCTTGGGCGGCGATCTGCGCCGTGTCCTTGCGACGGGACGAGATGGCGCTGATGATGGCGCCCACTCCTCCGCCGGCAAGGGCCACGATGACGGCCGTCCAAAACTCCGTGCTGGAGAAGAGGTCTGGTGGGAACATCAGTCCGCCGTCCCGTCACTGCGCCATGTCTTGATCTCGGTGACGGTGGCGAGCCGGCTGGCGGTGATGGTCTCCGCGTCCTTGGTGTCCATATCCGCGATGACCGTTTCGGTGGCCTGACGGTCAGTGAAGGTGGCGGTCACGCCACGCGAATAATCGCACCATGTCTCGCCGCTGTCATCCTTGTGGTCGAACGTCAATCCAAGGCGCAGCAGCTGGTAGACGAGCCCGCTCTTTGGTGGCCTCAAGTCGAGGATGCCATCCTTGATGGTCGCGGTATCATTGTCTGTGTTTTCGGAAGCCATTGCTTCCTCCTTCCTTTTTTTAGTTCCATACGGCGTGCCAGAGCGTGGTCGGCGACAACGTGCGGCTCAACGACGTGCCGTTGAGACGCGACGAATCCCTGGGACTGGCACAAGACGTTCGACTCGGTGGGCGTCGTGTTCGAGGTCATCGACGGCAGGGTCCTGCAATTGCTCGGCAAGTCCGTCTCGCAGGACATGAGCTACGACGTGCGCGGCATGTTCGTGCGCGTCTATGCCTAGAAGCCGCTGACGATGGCGACGCCGCTGATCTCCTGGCTGACCTCGTTGCCGTAGTCCTCGGTCGATATGTACAGGGTCTTGCCGTCCACCAGTCCGAAGGCGGTGCCGACGGGGAGGCCGCTGACGTGCAGGTAGCCGGCGATGCGCGTGTATATGAAGCTGTACGGCAGCGCATCGGTGATCTTGTAGTCCGCGGCCCCGACGTGGGCGGCCCTGACGGTGGTGCTGGCGCGGATGAGGAACATGCGGCCTCCGAAATGGATCAGCTTGATGGAGAAGCCTCCGTTTCCGCGGCCCTCCCAATCCAGGTCCGGGTTCCTGTGCTGGGGCACGTCGTTGAGCCAGAGCCTGCCGCCGGTCATGGTCAGGCCCTTCGCGTCGAACCTCGCGACCGGCGACGAGTTACTGTCGAGCACGTCGAACGAACCCGAGCTGCTCAACAGCGCCGAATAGCCTTGGAAGCTGCCGTTGACGATGTGGCCGACCCTCACGCCGGCCGAGGTCATCCTGATGCATGACTCCAGAGACCCGACGCGCGACTGCGCGTCGGAAGCGTGGGAGTTGGCCGTGTTCGCCGTGTCCTGCGCGGCCTTCGTCTCCGTCTTCGTCGAGAACCTCACATCCAGACTGTTGTTGTTCTGGGTGATCTTCGACGAGATCTCCTGTGTGACGCCGGTTTTCGTGGCATACGTGCTGGATACCGTGCTGGTGATGGAGTCCTTCGCGGCGGTGACGTCAGCGCTGGTGGCCAGCGCGCTGCCGTGCTGGCCGTTCTTGTATTCCTCGACCACGCCGAGGCTCACGCTCCGGCTGGTCTGGTCGACGTAGCTCGTGTTCGACAGGGTCTCGCAGCCGACCGACGATTGCAGGGTGTGCGTGGAGTCCTCGACGGGCGCGACCGTCTGGACCGTGGTCATGTTGTGCCACGAGCCGTCGTAGGACACGTCGTAGTGGCCGCCGCCGTAGCCCCATGGCTGGTAGATCCAGATGTCCACCGGCGTGGTATTGGGGTCCTGTCCGCCGGGATGGTAGGCGAACGCCTTCACCTGCACGTCGGCGGCGTTGCGCTGGCGGATGAGGTTCACGCCGTAGTCATTCCTGTGGTTGTTCGACGAGCCGACCCATCCCTTCTTGAGCATGATCGTGAACTCGCTGTTCTGGTCCTGGCCTCCGTTGGTGCCTCTGCCGGCGTACACGTGGATGGCCGCGACCGACCCCTGTCCGATCGGCTGCCAGAAGCCGATCTTGTACCATGCGGCCGCACCGTTCATGTTCAGCCCGTAACGGCGCACCGTGCTGGCGGCCAGGTCCGTCACCTCGCTTTTCGGCGAGTACGTCTGGCTTACCGTGCTTTTGAAACCACTCAGAGACTGCTCCAAGCTGCTGACGCGGCTCACGTCCGCCTTGCCATTGATCTTCTGCGACAATGTCGTATTGATCTGGTCGGCCTTCTGCGACACCTGCGAAATGGTTTGCGTGTTGCCTTGCGCGGTCTTGGCGACCTCCTGCACCTTGCCGGTGATCTCATTCGCCTTCTGCGCCAGGGCGCTAGTGGTCGCATAATTCGACATTCCGGATTTCGACTGGTACTTCTCCGACACTTCGCCGCGGATCTGGCTCGCCGTCTGCGTCAGTGAGGAATTCGTGGCGTAGTCGCCGGCTGGCTGCAATCCGGTCACGTCCGTGCAGGTGACGTTGGCCACAAGCCATTGCGTCGAACAGTTATTCGGCGGCCAGTTGTCGATTTGGAAGAACACGCATCCTCTGGATTTCCCGCCCGGACAGGTGAAACGCCATGTCGCGGCCATCCATCCGTCGTCCAATGGTGTCGTCGATTCCGCGTCAACGTATCCGTCAAAGCTGTGTCCGCCGGTCTGTTTGGTGTACCAGATGCCGGCACGCAGCGACAGGTTTCCCTTGACCGGCTTGGCATAAGCGGTCATCACATATGTGTGGCCCGGCACCACAGGAAAATCGGTGGCGGCGTTGAAGTGGTCTCGTGCTGCGAGCAGGTTAACCCGGCTGCCGTTCGGCGCGGTGACATTATCCACCAGCCCCGTGATCTGCGGCTTGTCAGGGTCGAAAAGCTGATTGCACCAGAGATTCGACCCCGAGGACTGTTTGCCCATGTCCGACTTCGTCGCATAGGTCTGGCCCACTTCGCTTTTGAATCCGCTGAGATTCTGCTCCAAGCTCGATGTGCGGGACAGCGCATCATTGGCGGTGGTACTGACCTGCGAGATCGTGGCCTTATTGCTGTCGGCGGTGCTTTTGAACTGATTCACCGTCTGCACGGTGGCATCCAAGGTCTTCGCCGTCTCGCCGACCTTCGCGCTCAAGCCATTCGCCGTCTGCTCCAGCGTCGTGACCTTGCTCATCGCGCCAGTGGCGGTCTGAGAGACTTCGGTCACTTCGGCTTTAATGGAGTTCGCCGTCTGGGTCAATTCGGATTTGGTGGAATATGTTTTATGCTCAGATGTAACGTCCTTGACACTCACATGACGGAACTGGAGAACCTTGGCTCCTTCGGAACCAACATATGAAGACATGTATACACGAGTAACTACAGCATTACCGAGATCCTGATATGCTTCATAGGAATGCCATTCACCATCAACAAGATCTTTTAGATCAACGGTGATCGCGAACCAACCAACATCTGTTCCGATGGCGCGGATATTATCACTTTCGGAAACCGTGTCTTTTCCGGATACCAATCGGACATCAATGGCATACCTTATAGTCCTATGAGGTCCGATCTGGTGAAGGATTTCAGATGGGCCATAATCGACATGGTTCTCTTTACCCGGGAAAGTACGCTGAAATACTCCATCGACTATTTCGAGACAGAATTTATTTGGTCGATCAGGATTCGGGATGCCATTCTCGACAATCTCGTCACCAATACCTTTGGCCTGATATGTATCAGCTACAGTGGTCTTAAACCCGTTCAGGTTCGCTTCGAGATTCGTCGCCTTATCGACGGCACCCTGGGCGGTTTTCGCGGTGGAATTGATGCTCGTGGCCAGCGAATCCGACGTGGCTTTCAGGCTCGTCCGCGTCGCATACGTGGCATCGTTATCAGCCTTCGTGGCATAGTTCTTGCTTAGGTTCGCGGAAATACCGTCGGCGGTCTGCTGCGCCTTCGACGCGGCCGTGACAGCGCCATCCGCCATCTGCCTCACCGAGGACAGGGACGAGGATAATTCATTGCTCGTGGCCTTAAGCTCCGCCTTCGTGCCGTACTTGGCGTCCGAATCCTTGGCGGTCTGATAATCCTTGCTCAGAGTCGCGTTGATGCCGTCCGCAGTGGCCTGCGCCTTGGAAGCCGCAGTCACGGCACCATCCGCGGTCCGCTGCGACTTCGTGATGTTCGCCTGCAAGCCGTCGGCCGTGGTCTTAAGCTCCGTCTTGGCGGCATACTTTTTATCGGATTCGGCGGTGGACGTGTAATTCTTGCTCAAATTCGCGCTGATACCGTTCGCGGTCTGCTCGACCTGCGTCGCCTTGCTCATCGCGTCCGACGCGGTCTTCGTGTTCTGCGATACCGTCGAGCTGAGGCCGGTCACGGTCTGCCGCAAAGAGGTCAGACTCTTAGTCGTGGCCTGACCATCCGAAGCGACGCCCTCGACACGAGTGGACAATTCATCCAGCTTCGTCGCGTGCCTGTTGACGGTCGTGGTCACGTCACCGATCTGCCCGGCCAGCTTATCGCCCTTGTCGCTCGCTGCCTGAGCCTTCGCATCCACATCGGCGACGCTCTTGTCCAATGCGGCCTTGTCCGCATCCACCCTCTGCGAGATTTTGTCCGCGGCGGCCTTGACTTGATTCGCCTTCGCGTCAACGGCGGAAATACTGGATTTGAGCGCCGTCGTCTGCGACTCCAGATCGGAGCGCACACCATCAGCTTTGGCGCCGGCATCCTGCGCCTGCTTGCGCGCATCATCGATACCCGCCTGCGCATCCTTCCGGATCTGCTCGCCCTGCTTGATAGCCTCATCCGCCTTCGCCTCGATGCGGCTCGTGTCGATCAATGGCAGTTGGTTGCCGTTCGCGTCGACGCGGTTCACGCCGTCCTGCGCTCCCTTGCCTACGATGACGTCGTTGCCGTTTCCGGTCGGGACGCGGATCGTGCCGGTGTTCGAGGTCTGTATCCCCCTCGCCATCGCCATGGCCCTGTCGGCGAGCGACAGCGGCAGAGACTTCGGATCGGGATTGATCTCGATATGCTGCGCCATATTATGGCTCCTTTCGGTCATTTGACGTTCGGGTCGGCCATCACGTCGAACGTGAGGTCGACCCGGTCGGTTTCGTCGCCCGCCATGCGCATCAGGCGCGACCGGTATACGCCGTCGGGCAGGCTGGGAAAGCCGTCGAGGGCGATCTCCACGGTCTCGCCCGGCCACATGCTTCCGAGCGGGTGCAGCGGCGTGCCGTCCTGGTTGGCGTCGTTCGCGTGGATGCTGCCCTTGATCTGCATCACCGGGCTGCGGTTCGCGGCCAGCATGCCGGCGGCGTGGGCGCGTAGCAGGTCAAGCTGGTCGGTGTCCGGATCCGACCACGCCGTCTCCCTCAAAGGCCACGGCTCGGTCTGCTCGCATAATGACATGTCCTCGCCCATGCAGGTCAGCTGCGCCTTGTCGGTGCCGGACCCGGAGGCGTAGACCCGCATCACCGGGCCGACGTGGTCCACCGTGACGTCCTCCAAGTCACCTCCGAAACGCCGGCAGGACAAACGGTGCACGCGATCCTGGCCTATGTACACATCGGCGTCGGACCCCGCCTCGAAGCGCAGGCGCACGTGCTGCCCGTCGGCCATATACGGGCGGAACCGCATATCCGGGCCGCCCTGCACGTCGGACAGTTTCGACAGGATCCCCGCGCAGGAGAGGTTCTGCACGTCGAACCCGTTGTACGTGCGCTCGTGGCCGCCCCTCTCGCCCCGGTACTGCCAGTCGATCGGGAGCATGCCGCCGGGCTTGCCCGTGGTGCACTGCCATCCGACCTCGCTGGCGATGCCGCGCAGGCTCATGCCCGACCAGCTGAACACGCTGGACGTGGTGCCGTTCTTGTCCGCGCCGTAGGTGCCCTCGCGCACCAGGTAGCGCGACGACAGGATCCCCATCGGCGAGTCGAGGCTGAAGCTCGTGTCCAGCCACGTGTCGGTGCGCGGCGTGATCGCCCCCATCATGACCGGCGTGCCGAGCTCGCCCTCCGGGGTCCACGAGCTCCGCCAGAACAACACGACCGAACGCCTGTCGGCGCACACCTCCCGGGCTCGCGCCGATGGCGTCGAACCGGGGATGGCGTTCCACGGCACCCGGATCCCCGAGGCCTCGCCCTCGCCCACATCCTTGCCCCTCGTGGTCGTCAGGGCGAAATCGCCGATGCTCATGGACCAGGAAAACGAAGGCAGATCCAACGGCGAGTCGATCAGGCCGGTCATCGTGTCGGCCAGGTACGCGCGCCACATCACGCGTCCAATCCGCGGTCGATCACCTCGAGCCGGCGACGGTACAGCGTCACCGGGTACGTCAGGGGCGATTTGTTGCCGTACGCCCAGACGCTGACCTGGTGCACGCCGGCGGGCACGTCAAGATCAAGCTCCACGATGCGGCTGCACAGGTACCGGTTCACGTCTATCTCGTCGCACACCTCGTTGTTCAGGCCGCTGCCCGAATGCGCCATATCCCCCTTGATCTGCCCGTCAAGGCGGAACTGGACGTAATAGGATCCCATCCGGCCGTTCGCCGCCTGCCCGGGATCTTCCCCGACCGAGGCGAAGGCCTTCCACCTGAGGGATATGTGCCTGTTCGTGGCCAAAGCGAACGACACCCTGACCTGCTCGTGCCACGCCTGGTCCTCGTCCACCATGTAGGCGGCGTCCACGACGCCGTACGCGATCAGGCCGTTCGCCGCGCCGCGCGGCTTCGCGTAATCCACGCGATCGCCCGTGGCCGGACGGCTCTCGGTCGCGGACGAGCCGGCGGGCGCCTGCCGGTAGGCGATCGGCACGCACCCGGACGGAGCCGCGCCTCGCGAGCACCCCAGTTGCACCGAATTGTCGGGATCGCCCTGCGAGGCGTCGTTCGCCCTGATCCAAACCACGTCCACGCCGCCCGCGCCGCCCTCCGGCGCCGTGACCCGGCCTCCGTCGCTCCACGCGATCGAATACCCATCCTGCGCGTTGCGCTGGCAGACGGCGGCACCCGCGCCGACGTTGTATTCCAATCCGCTGGTGCCGGTCACGTCCAGCCCGTAAAGGATGCCCGTGTTCTCGAACAGCCCCTGTATGGCCCGCCGATGCTCGACCGGCGTGCAGCCGGCCCCCTTGGAATCAGGCGGCACTCCCAAAGCACCCATGTCAAAACCTCCGGAAATCTACGAATATGAATCAAAATAAAAAACGGCGGGCTCACATCCACGTGTCATGCAGCTCCACGTCGCACCAGCCCGAACCCGAGCCGGTGAACACGCAACGCAACGCCCCGCCCGCCTCCACGTACGGGAACGCGCGCTCGGACAGGCTCCGGCCAACCGACACGCCGCCCTGCACGGCCGTGCCCTCACGGCAATCCAAAACGACAGACCCGCTGACCGGAGCCTCATACCTGATGCGCCCGAAACCGGGGAACTGCAGCGTGCAGCCCGCGTCCAACGGCCCGTGCAGGGTGAACACCGGATACGCGCGGGAGGAACCGTCATTGGCCAACGAGCACACGTTGCGCCCGTCGCTCATGACCGCGCCATACGAAACCGGATAAGCCAAGCCCCCGCGATCATCGCCGTACCGGATCCCGCCTGACCAATTGCCCGCGAAGATCGGAAACAACTGGAACCGTTTCGCACGCCACGACAAACGCTCAGGACGAGGACACACGAAATGCAATGTCAGATTGTTCTCCAACAGGGGATTCCACTGCGAGTCGCGGCCCATCTGCGCCACGTAGCCCTCACAGTATGTGTCCTCGTCGCCGTCGACCATGCGCAGCCTGCAGGAGCGGTGCGCCGCGGTGTTGATGCGGCGCATCAGGGAGAGTAGGTCCGCGCGGCTGTAGCCGACCGCCTCGTAGTGCACGGTCACGGTGCGGGCCGAATACAGGATATCCGTTTCGGGCACGTCATGCGCGCCGTCGCCCTGGCCGCGTTCGTGCAGCTCCACCTTCGCGTCCGGCAGCGTATCCCAGCCCTCCACGCCGTTGGCGGTGATGTACAGGCCCCGGTCGGACGAATCCGCGGGGTTGAACCGGCAGACAAGCTCGTCGCCGGCCCACAGCTCCCCGTAACGCGGGCTCAAAGTCCACAGGTCGTTCATCTTGAGAGCCTTCCCACGAGCTGAGCGGCGTTGCGGTACATGATCGACGCCGCCGTATACATGTCATCCGCCGGACGCACGATCTTCTGCTGGAACACGGGCGCTATCGTCTGGTTGACGGTCTGGTTGTTCGTCACCGGCTGGCTCAGCATCATCGGCGAGGGCTTGTAGAACCTCTCACGTGGAATCTGACGACGGTTCATGGCCGCGTACAAATCGGCACCGTAATAGCCGACCGATTTCACGTTGCTGACGAATTCGCCGCTTTTGACGCGCGCGTTCAGCAGGGTGATATTGTCGTCCCCCGTGTAGGTGGCCTTGCCGGGCAGCAGCCCCTCGATGACACGGCCGCCCCCGGCGTAGCCGCGCATCGAAACCCCGTAGCCGGTGAACAGGCCACCGGTCTTGCCGCCCGGGCGAACGCCAACGCTTGTATCCGGCACGTTCTTTGTCATGTGGGTCTCGATGAAGTTGCGGACGATGTTCGTGGTTATCGTGACCTCCCTCGGGGTTTCCAAGGGTTCGTTGTTCACGGCGCGAATGGCCTGCAATGCCTGATCGTTCTTGCCATAGATGTAGCCGGTCTTGGGATCTATCTGCCAGCCGTTCGCTTCGGCCATTTTGTCGAACAGTGGCGTGTTGTTGCCCTTGAGGACGCCGGTCTTGTCGTCGATTTTTGCGCCGCCGGCGATTGCCATGGCGACGTCGAACTGGCTCTTATCCAAGTCCAGGTAGCCGGTCTTGGGGTCGATCTTCGCGTTGGTGGCGTCGGCGATCTTCTGCATCAGGTCGGTGTCGTCACCGGTCAAACGCACGGTCTTGTCATCGATTTTCTCGGCTTTCGCCTTCACCTTGTCCAGCACGTCGCTGGCCTCGTCCGTGATCGTAATCTTTACGTCGACAGGGTTAGCGGCAGTGCTGTTCAGCTTCTCGATGCCTTGACGCAGTACATCCGCCTGACTGCGGGCCAACCCGTATCGGTCGGCCTGGGCGGCGGCCGCGTCGGCGCTCATGCCAGCTGCGGTCGCGTTGTCGATGTACGCCTGACGTGCCCGTTCGAGGATATCGCCCGCCTGCTGGGTAGCGGCAGCGGCATGGTTGCGGGCCTGACCCTCCTCGATGATCTTCTGCGCCGTGCTCTGCGCGGTGGACGCAAGCCCCTGCAGAGCGGACTGGCTGTCATACGCCTGAGACTCATAGCCCGCCAAAGCGTTGCCGTTGTCATCGAGCACTCGTCCGTTCTTCGCGATGCTCTCGTTAAGGTCGAGTATGCCCTGATTGAATTGGGTGACGGCCTGATCCGCGGACAACTGCACTCCCGGCAGGTTGAGGAAGCCTTTCACCAGATCGTCAATGGCGTCGGAGAGGTCTTTGGTGCCTGTGGTGGCATTGTCGGTGCTGTCGGCGTAGTTGTTGGTGCCTTCGGCGGCCGTGTCTCCGCTGGCTCCCGCCTTGGCGACTTCCTCATTGGTTTTGCTGACCTGTTCCTTGGCTTTGCTGACCTGGTCGGAGAGCTTGTTGTAACTGTCTCGGATACTGTCTGTCTGCATGACGGACATGTTGTTTTCGGCGTTTTTCAACTGTTTGTCGAACAGTTTTTGCGCTTCCTTGGACCCGTTGACGGCCTTTGCGAACGTGCTGTATTCGATGCCGGCTTTGTCGAGTGCTTCTCCAAGAGAGCCTAAGCCGGTGGCGAACTTGTCTCCGAAGTCCCAAGTTTTATCCTCGCCGCTGGCGATTTTCTTGATGAGTGTTTCGACGGCGTTCCCGGACTGGTCGATTGCGCTGGAGAATTCCTTGATGTTGGCTTTAGCGTCCTGCGCGGATTGGGCGAACCCCACAAGCAGCGCGCCCGCGACCGTCAAGGCGATGCCCCATGGGCCGCCCAAGGCGGCGAACAGTCCGCTGCCGATGCTTTTGAAACCGGCCATAACGCCTTGAGAACGACTGATAGTGGTGCCAAACGTGTTTATCTGAGATTCTGCACTGCCGAAAGTTGCGCCCCATGTCTGGAACGCTGACGCGATTCCGGAGCCGAGGCCTATGAGCCTTTGCCCTGGGTCGGCAA